>Ga0123352_10000086_pt1 | contig 100255 bp, 98 predicted proteins | sample TergutLab28metaG_FD_89700 | JGI IMG/M metagenome (GOLD analysis project Ga0123352, IMG submission 89700) | Labiotermes labralis P1 segment gut microbial communities from Petit-Saut dam, French Guiana - Lab288 P1 | ecosystem: Host-associated > Arthropoda: Insects > Digestive system > Gut ...
TATAGCCGCCGCAAGCGCAAGCTCAAAAGCTTCTTCGTATTCTTCCAGCGTTATGTACAAGTCGCCGTCAATGTGGAAGGTCAGCCCAAAGACACTCTCCGGCATCTCAATTTCAGGCTCTTCCTCGGGCTCTTCAGGTTCTTCAGGTTCTTCGGACTCTTCGCATAGTTCTTCTTCCGGTTTTTCGGATTCCACTTCTGGCTCTTCGCTCGGGGTGTCTTGGTGTTCACCCTCGCCGGTTTGTTCCTCAGTCTCGACCAGATACGATGGAGTAGCTTGCTGCTCCTCCGGGCCTGCGAAGGCAGGCTCGGAGAAGGCCGGTGCGCACATTGATGTGCTTGCCATTAGGGCAAGAGCTAAAAGAAAAGCCCCCGCTTGTTTGAAGTTTATCGATATACTCTTCATACGTGCCCACCTCCAGCAGCCTAAAATACACAGATAACGATTTAGCACGGCAACAACGGCGTACTATTTAATAATAAGAAACTATACGAAACGAATTGGCAGATCAAATTGAAAAAATTCTACTAAATACCTATATTTTCTATAAATATATAGTGGTTTTGCTAAAAATTAACAATCACTTATAGCGCAGTTGTAGACAAAATCGAGAGATAATCAAGTCTGCGTGGAGCTTCTATCCGCCGGGCGTTTGGCCACCGGATAGTTGAGTAGCGTAACGGTAAAAAACTGCGCCGTTCCCCATGTTTATTTAGTGCCCTGTTTGTTCTTTTTTGCTGCTACTGGCGCGAATTCTATGAGAATTTAAACAGATTAGCTCTCAATAAACTCCAGGCCACGCTCGGGCATTTCCACTATGGAGGTAACGTTAATAATCAGCATATTGTACCACTCGCTAAATTCAAACTCGTCGAGAACGCCTGTGACCTCTACCCAGGTGTTGTCCGGGAAGGGATCGAACTCGCCCAGGGCCACATCGAAGCCAATCATGCCGTCGGGCCCGCAGCAGCCGTGCGTATTGCGGATTACAAAGTGGTAGGTGTACTCCTCCCAGTGCATGGAGTAGAACATGCCCTCGTAGCGAATAGTCCTGCCCAGATAGCGCTCACGGTTCATAAAGATCTGGTTTATTTGCGTGAGAAAGAAGCGCTCGCCAATATAGAGAATGTCGCCGTCGTCTAAAGCGGCCAAATCGTCGGGTGTATTCTCGTTATTTGCATAGCTGGGGAGTCCTTGGTCAGCTGCATTAAATGTGGGCGGAGCAACCGGAGCTTCTGTGCCATCGGCAGAGGAACACCCGACAAAAATCATCAGCGCCAAAATAGCGGCAAATAGCCTTTTCATATTTTGCCCCCTTGCCTTAGAAGGTTTACGCCGCTGAGCAGCAGGAACACGACTAGGTTTATTCCGACTACGCTGGCCCCTGTGGGCAGGTCGTACCCGAAGGAGAGCACGATCCCCACAAAAAAGCAGGCTACCGAAATAACCGCAGAGGTAATCACTACCGAGAGAAAGCTCTTGCATACGCGTATTGCGCTCAACGCCGGGAAAATTATCAGGCTGGATATGAGTAGCGCGCCCATCATTCGCATGCCGAGCACTACGGTTACTGCTGTTAAAATGGCCAGCAGAGATTTGTAGACCTGTATTCGCGTGCCGGTGGCCTTGGCGAAGTTCTCATCGTAAGTAACGGCGAACAGCTGCTTATAGAATAACACAAAAAGTACCAACACCACAATACTTAGGCCTACGCTTAGCTGCAAATCGGCCTGGGTCATCGCCAAAATGCTGCCGAACATGGCGCTGCAAACATGCAGGGTCAGCCCTGTTGTCTGGCTGACGATAATTACGCCGACCGCCAGGCTGCTGGCCGAGATAAGCGCAACAGCGCTGTCCCCCTTAATCTTACTGCTCTCGCTGACGCGCAGAAGCAGAAACGCAGCAACCACGACAACCGGCATGGAAATTGCAAGAGCAAGGTGGGAAAGACCAAAGGCGGTGGCCGACACCATGCTGGCAAAGCCAACATTGCCAAGCCCCGTGCCTATCATAGCGTACCGTTTGAGAACCAGGCTGACCCCCAAAAGCGAGGCGCATAGCGAGACCAGCAGCCCCACCACAACTGCCCGAATCATAAAGGTGAAGGAGAACATCTCAAGAAGAAGATCCATTTGGTGCGCCCCCTTCCCCCAAAAACCGCTTGCCGACATCGGTCTGTACGTACTCTGCAGCAGGGCCGAAGAATACCTGCCTGTTTTGCAAATGGAGAATCTGACTGGCGTACTCCACCGCCGAGCGTACATCGTGGGAAATCATGATTATAGTGATGCCGGTCTCCTCGCTTAGAGACTTAATCACCCTGTAGAGCTCTATGGTGGCCAATGGGTCAAGTCCGCTGACCGGTTCGTCCAGGAGGAGCATTTTATGGGTTGCGCAGAGTGCGCGGCTGAGCAGCACCCGCTGCTGCTGGCCACCGGACAGCTCCCGGAAGCTCTTTTGGCGCAGATGGAGCACGCCCAGCCTTTCCATGTTGTCAAGGGCGATCTGCCGATCAAGCCGAGAGTAGAAAGGCAAAATCCCCCGGCTGTTCAGCCGCCCGGAAATAACCACCTCGAAGACGCTGGCAGGGAAATCCTTTTGTGCGGACGTCTGCTGGGGCAGGTAGCCGATCTCGGTGGGCAGAAGGCCATCGCCGGTCTCTATAGTGCCGGACTTGGGTTGCATTAGCCCCAAAAGCCCCTTCATCAGTGTGGTTTTGCCTGAGCCGTTCTCACCCACAATACAAAGGTAGTCGCCAGTTTGGACTTCAAAATTCAGGCCGTCCACGACCGTGCGGCCCTCGTAGGCGAAGGAGGCGTCGCGACAGGTAATCAGCGCCATCAGCTCAGAGCCTCCCTCAGCATTTCGAGGTTGTGGGTCATCAGGTCAAGATAAGTCACCCCGGCCGCGAAGTCTGCGGGGCTCAGGTTGTGTGCGGAGTGTAGTTCCAGCACGCGCGCGCCGGTGGCTTCAGCAATTACGTTTGCTATAAGTCCCTCAGAGAACTCTATGTGAAAGACTACCGGTATATCCTGGGCATTGACCATATCGATAAGGAAGGCTATAGTGGCAGGGCTAGCCTGAGTCTCGGTGGCGCAGCCGGTAAAGGCGGCAAAGTAGCTAAGCCCATAGGCGTCTGTCAGGTAGCGGAAAGGGAACCGGTCGCCGATCACGATTGTGTCGCGCACACCGCCGGCCACGACCTCAGCTAACGACCGGTCAAGGGCCTCGAGCTGTGCGACGTAGGCTGCGGAGTTCTCGCGGAAATATGCAGCGTTTTCCGGGTCGAGAGCGGCCAAAGTCTCGGTCAGCTGCTCTACTATAAGTATAGCGTTGCGCGGAGATGTCCAGACGTGCTTGTCTAAATCGTGGTGATGGTGGCCGTGGCTGTGATTGTGACTATCGTGCTCTTCGTGATGATGCTCGTCGTAGTTGTGCTCATCATGATGATGATTGCCATGCTGGTGGTACCCATGGTCATTGTAATGGTCGTGCTCATGGCTATGCCCATGGTCGTCGTAGGAGTGAGAGTGCCCATGGTGGTGCGCCTCCGTCCCCTCGACTACATCTTGGTCCACAGTCTCTACGAGGTCAACAAGGGCTAAGGTGTGCATGTCGTCCCGCTCCAACGAGGCCAAAACGGGGTAGACCCAAACTTCAGAACCGCCATAGACGTAGATAAACAGGTCGGCACCGTTTAGCGTGACCATATCCCGCGGCGTCGGCTCGAAGGAGTGGCTCTCGGCGCCGGGGGAGATAAGCATGGTCAAGTCCACCCTATCCCCCGCGATTTGGCGGACAAAATCGTACTGAGGGAAGATACTGGTGATCACGACCAGTGGCTGGCCTTCCGCCTCGGCTGTGTCTGTGTTAACGGGCTGGGTCGCGATCTGAGCGCACCCGACTATGAGCAGCAGAGTGATTGCGAGCACGAGTAATTTTTGCATATGTCAGTGAACCTCCAGTTTGTTTGCTAAAACAGTGAGCAGAAAAGCGAACAACGCCAATGCCGCACGGGCTATTGGCGTGTTCTGCCGCTTTTACTATGCAGTTCTTTTACTGCACATCATTTCTTATCAAATAGTCAAATGCGCCCAGGGCTGCTGTCGCGCCGCTTCCCATCGAGATAATTATCTGTTTATAGGCGCTGTCTGTGCAGTCGCCCGCCGCGAAAACTCCGGGTACATTTGTGGCGCCGTGCCTGTCTACAATTACTTCGCCGATTTTTGTGCGCTCGACCGTATCCGCCAGCCACTCGGTGTTTGGCATCAGACCAATCAAGATAAACACGCCCTGCACAGGAACTGTCGTTTGCTCCCCGCTTTGCTGGTCTGTGTAGGTTAGGTTCTCAACCTTGCCCGAACCGGCAATCTCTTTGGTTTGCGCATTAGTTACAATAGCCACATTGCTAAGCGAGCGCAGACGCTTTTGCAGTATGATGTCTGCCTTGAGCTCAGGCAAGAATTCGACAACAGTTACATGGTTGACGATTCCCGCAAGGTCAATGGCGGCCTCAACACCGGAGTTGCCGCCGCCTATTACGGCAACGTTTTTGCCGGCGAACAGCGGGCCGTCGCAGTGCGGACAATAGGCGATGCCCTTGTTCTTAAACTCCTGTTCGCCCGGGACGCCTATGCTCCGCCACCTGGCGCCAGTTGCTATTACGACGGTCTTAGACTTTAAGGTCGCGCCGCTATCTAAACTGAGCTCCAAGAGCTCCTTTTTTTCAAGTTTGGCTGCGCGTTGCGCCGGTATGACGTCAACGGGGTACTCCCTAATATGCTCGGCAACTTCGGCCATAAACTTGGGGCCCTCTGTGTACTTGGTGCCAATGATGTTTTCTATCCCCAGAGTTTCAATGACCTGGCCGCCCATTGTCTCGGCAAGCAGGCCTGTGCGTATGCCTTTTCTAGCGGCGTAAATAGCTGCTGCGCTGCCGGCGGGGCCGCCGCCAACTACGAGCACATCGTAGGGGTCTTTCTCATCCAGCTCGGAGGAGTCGGCAGCCTGCCCCAGCTTTGAGAGTATTTGCTCGACAGTCATCCGCCCGCTGCCAAACTCTTGTCCGTTTAGGTGAACAGCGGGGACGGACATAATTTGCTTTGCCTCCACTTCGTCCTTAAAGCTGCCGCCCTCAACCATTGTGTGGGTTATATTGGGGTTGAGCACAGCCATGATATTGAGCGCCTGCACAACCTCGGGGCAGTTGTGGCAACTCAGGCTGACATACGAGGTGAAGTCGAGCTTCTTATCTATACTCTTAATCTGCGCTATCAGGTTATCTTCGATTTTGGGTTTGCGACCGCTCACTTGTACAAGCGCCATTACTAATGAAGTAAACTCGTGTCCCAGAGGGAGCCCGGCAAAGACGATGCCGCTGGTTTCCTCTTTTTTATCAACGGCAAAGCTTGGGGTTCTCTCTAAGCCTGCCTCTTCGACTGAAATTTTATCGGAAAGCTCTGCGATCTCCCGGACAAAATCCAGCAGCTTTTCGGAAGTTTCATCCGACCCGGCGCTAACTTTTAGCACGACATTGCCTTCGATATAATCCAGGTAAGGAATGAGTTGGGATTTAATTTCTTGATCCAGCGCCATAAAAACGCCTCCTTAGTGTTTAGGATAGCAGTAAAGCGCACCAAAAGGAGCGCTTTACTGACATTAGGTATATTATACTAAATTTTTCCAACCAAGTCCAGGCTTGGCTTAAGGGTTTCGCCGCCTTCTTTCCATTTAGCGGGGCAGACTTCGCCTGGGTTTTTGCGGACATACTGGGCCGCCTTGATTTTGGCTACCAGGGTGCTCGCGTCGCGGCCGATACCGCCGGCGTTCACTTCGGCCATTTGGATAACGCCGTCCGGGTCGATGATGAATGTGCCGCGGTCGGCAAGCCCAGCTTCTTCAATCAGCACATCAAACATGCGCGAGATTTTGTGTGAGGGGTCACCCACCATGGCATACTCGACCTTACCGATAGCCGGAGAGCTGTCGTGCCATGCTTTGTGCGTGAAGTGGGTGTCGGTCGACACAGCGTAGACCTCCACGCCCATAGACTTCAGCGTACTGTATTGGTCTTGTAGGTCCTCAAGCTCTGTAGGACAAACAAAGGTGAAGTCCGCTGGGTAGAAGCAAATAACGCTCCACTTCCCCGCAAAATCTTTTTCCGAAGAAACTGTTGTGAATCCTTTGCCTTTTTGGAAAGCGTCTGCCTCAAAAGCCTCTACTTTTTTACCGATTAATCCCATTTTACACTCTTCCTTTCAAAAGTTTAATATTTATATTTACAAAGCCGCTAGTCGACCTCCAAACATACAGCACAGACCCCATAAGCCGTTATGTCCACTCTATCCACTTGATGGCGCCCAACCTGTTCCAGAGATGAGGCTAGCTCCTGCCTGACTGTCGGCGTCTCAATATCGGCAACATCTCCGCATTGCCGGCAGATAAAGTGTGCGTGAGGTCGGGTTTCTCCGTCAAACCGTTCCTGGCCACCCACAGTAGCAACAGATAGTATGCTGCCATCGTCTTTAAACAAGACAAGGTTTCTGTAGACAGTGCCAAGGCTCAAGTCTGGATAATCTTCTCTTAGCGCTTGAAAGACCCAATCTGCCGTAGGGTGGCAGGTGGTAGAGCGAATTTTCTCTAAGATAGCTTCGCGTTTACGGCTGTAGTTTCTGGTTTTCATATCCTCGCCCTATTCAAATAAATTAATAATAGCTACTGTTATTAATTTTATAATACCAGGCTTGTAAAAAGTTGTCAATACTTGTTGGAAATTTATTTTTTCCATTGCTTGTGTGGCACTGTATAGTATATAATGTCCACGGAGGGTCGCGTACATTATGCGATCTTATGGCACCTGGCAAAGATTCAAACTATACCAAGCACAAATTATCCGGAAGGGGACGTTGCAAAATGAGAAGACACCGCAAGCTACTAATTTTTTTACTTACCGCAATTTTGATTATAGGGGCTGTTCCGGCTGCGCTGGCCTCTTCTTCTGACGAGCGTTGGGTTACAGTGGAAGCTGACCGAAACATTTCGATATCGTTTGTTTTCCGCGGCGATCGAGACGATGGCAGGCAAGAGCCCAGTGTGCGCATTGTGCGAATAACCGACCATACGCTGTTTCGCGCTCACAGAGATCTGGTCGAGGTTTTCGACATTATTGTAGACTCCGGTACCGGTACGCGCGGTGCTACTGTTTCTATAAGCCGTGACCGCAGGATGTATGTATACAACGCACAGCGCCGGCTTGTGGGCACTACCGATGACGTGCATGAATTTTCTTCCCGGTTCTTCCTTTCCACCAATCCGCTTGACGGATTTGGCGCCGCGGTCTCTGGGCAAACAACACTTACTCCTCCCCCGCCTGCGGCAACAGCGGCTGTGATACCGGCGAACATAAATCCGGCAAACGCGCCGGGAATGGTTGAGCAGGCTGTAAGGTCGGCTGCCCCGAATACTATCCCGTCTATAACACTGAATAACCCCGGCAATGTAGACCTCGCGTTTATGCAGGCGGCTGTCACCGCGGCGCAGGGTCAACGCATCGCTATAAACGCCGACTCGTTCACCAGCCCATCGGACGGCGTGGATGTGCGCATAAGGTTTGACCCGGCCCTTGCCACGACCAGCTTGGATCTTTCGGGTTCTACAACTTCGTCCCGCGCAACCGCCACGAGAAACCTGTTTCATCAATATTTTAACCGCACTGTGTCGGTTGTGAGTCTGGGGCAGCAGGGCAACTTTGGCATGGAAGTTCGCATAGCTGCAAGGGTTGATTTGCCTGCCGGCTTTAACTTGCAAGACCTGCACTTCTACTCTTTTGACCGGGGCAGCAACACTGTTCAAAGGTTTGTTCCCAACTCGGTGTCGGTGGATACGAACAGGTATCTGCACTTCGCAACATCAGTTGCCGGGGACATTATCATCGCGACCGGCGCACTTGCACCACGGTAACGCTTGATACCAACATATCCGAATGGGCCCCGGTGTGGGGCCCATTTTGCGCCTGTCTAATAAAGCTGCTGCTATTTGAGAATACTACCAAAGTAAAAATTTATCCGAGGAGTGTGACTTAAAATATGACCCGTGATCAGCTAATAGAGCAAGTAAAAGAAGAGTATGCAAATATCCGCTTTAGTAAGGAGCAGCAGCACTTTCACAACACCACCTCTGGAATTACGCCGGAAGCCTATTACGGCACACTGATGAATGCGGTAATTGCCGAGATTGCCAATGGGAAGTTTGACAACTGCCGCTCCGGTAAAGAAGTCGTTGGCAAGGTGATGGCTGACAAGTCTCTGCTCTCGCAGTGGTGATTATGCTGGCAGAATACAGCCTGCACATAAATTAAAAAAATTCAAATTAAATCAACTAAATTTTGTTATTTTAAATGACTTATTTAAACACGATAATCGTAAAGAATCCGAAACAATTGATCGATAAAAAAGACAAATCTCCATAGTATAATCGATGCTGTTGAGAGCTTGAAGTATTAAGAAAGGAGCGGGATGTTTAACAATCAAAAAGTATAGGCACACTTAATAAAGATTGACATAAGAACCAATAATTCTATATTGACATAACGCAGGGAAAATGACATACTGGGCCCTGCGTTTTTTGCCGAAAAAATTGTTTTTAGCTTAAATCGAGAGAGGTGTACATATGGAATGTTTACATAAAAAACTTCAAAGCAAAAAAGCGAAACTAGCGGTAATCGGTTTGGGTTATGTAGGGATGCCATTGGCTGTAGCTTTTTCGAAAAAAGTTGAGACAATAGGCTTTGATGTAAACGAAGAAAAAATACATACATACCGGCAGGGCTTAGACCCCACTAAAGAGGTCGGCGACGCGGAAATTCGGAATTGTGCGGTTGATTTTACCTTTGACGAGACAAAGCTAAAAGAAGCGAAATTTCACATTGTTTCTGTGCCGACGCCGATTTCCAGCGACAACAAACCGGACCTTGAATATGTAATCTCGGCGAGCAAGCTGATTGGACGCAACCTTGTCAAAGGTTCGATCGTTGTGTACGAATCCACCGTTTACCCTGGGGCCACAGAAGATGTCTGCATACCATTGTTAGAAAAAGAGTCCGGTCTTAAGTGCGGCTCCGACTTTAAGGTCGGCTACTCTCCCGAGCGAATCAATCCCGGAGACCGCAAACATCGCTTGGAAACGATCATAAAAATTGTATCTGGAATGGACGCAGAAAGCTTAGAGGAAATCGCAAAAGTTTACGAGCTAATCATCGATGCCGGCGTATATAAGGTGAGCTCAATTAAGGTTGCTGAGGCTGCCAAGGTGGTCGAGAATTCTCAGCGAGACGTCAACATTGCATTTATGAATGAGCTCGCGATGGTGTTCGACAAGATGGGTATCGACACTCAAGAGGTAGTGGGCGCCATGAACACAAAATGGAACGCGCTGGGTTTTCACCCGGGACTGGTTGGCGGCCACTGCATCGGCGTAGACCCGCACTACTTTACCTACGAGGCGGAGCGGTTGGGTTACCACAGTGAGCTGATTCTCTCCGGCAGAAGAATCAATGAAAGAATAAGCTCCTTTGTGGGGGAGGCCACGATTAAGCAGCTAGTTCTGGCAAACAAAGCGGTCAAACAGTCAAAGGTCGCGATTTTGGGCCTAACCTTCAAAGAAAACTGTCCGGATATTCGAAACTCAAAAGTAACGGATCTCATCGACCACTTGCGCACATATGGAATAGATCCTGTTGTAGTTGACCCTGAAGCCTCTTCGGAAGACGCGAAACGAGAGCTTGGAATAGACTTAGTAGCTTTAGAAGATTTGCGTGATATGGATTGTGTGATATTTGCGGTAGCGCACGACTCGTTCAAAGAGATAGATACTGCTAAGCTGGAAACACTATTTGGAAACTTGCCAAACAACGAGAAGGTAATTGTAGACGTAAAAGGCATGCTAAACAAGTCTGAAATTGAAAATCAAGGTTATCGTTACTGGAGACTATAATAGAAACAAATAGGAGGTTCTTGAATGACTTTAAGTGCTGCGAGAAAAGAAAAGTTGTACGAGAACTACCGCAAAAATACCAGCACAATAAATAAAAACGAAGTCAAAAAACTAAACCGCCTCTTTACTCCAGTTGGCAAAATTGCCTTGATTCTATTCATCGTAATATGTTTTTTGGCGATATGGCGGTTTACACAAAGAACGGAGCAGTGGTACTTTTTAGGCGGAATGATGCTTGCGTATCTGGTGGTCAAACAATTTTTCGCATTGCTTTATCGACCTTGCAAAAGAGAGCTTACCAAAGAGTATAAGGTAACAGCGATTATCACCTGCTTCAATGAAAACCCCACATCTGTGGTGTCGATATTCGAGAACATTCTAGCGCTTGACTATCCCGTGCAAGAGATATTGTTTTTGGATGACGGCAGCGCAGACACTCTAGCTTTTGAGGTCGCGAAATCATTTGCCGAAGACCACCAAAGCAACCCAGGCGCTCCTAAATTTCAGATTATACGCTTTGAGGAAAACCGCGGCAAGCGTGAGGTGTTGATTGACGGATTTAAGATAGCGAGTGGCGACCACGTCTTTTTGCTGGACTCGGACAGCGAGATACTACCAAATGCGCTGACAGAGCTCTTGCGGCCGTTCGAATACGGCAAAACAACTTCCTGCGTAGGGAATATCGGCATACTCAACAAGAACAAAAACTTCCTTACCAAGCTGCAGTCTATCTCGTACTTCGGTGCCTTTCAATTGGGTAGGGCGGCACAGTCGGTAACCGGCAACGTAGCGATTTGCAGTGGGGCATTTAGCATACATAAGAAAGACTTTATCCTGCAAAACTTGGACAAGTTTAAGCGAACCTCTTTGTTTGGTATACATGTTTCCTCCGGTGATGACCGCGAGCTTACAGCCCTCTCTAAAATAGCCGGTGGGAAAACCCGCTACCAGAGTACCGCATATTGCGAAACAGAAGCACCGGAAAATTGGCGGAAATTTCAATCGCAACGCAGAAGATGGCAACGGTCCGCGTATATTGGTAGCTTGGCGTCTATAAAGGAGGCGCTCCCTAAAAAAAGCATAGGGTTCGTATTTTGGGCGTTTGCAGAGGCGTACTTTTGGCTGATTGCCCTGATCATCTTTGCACTGTCAGCAATGATGAATGGCTTTAACATGGACATCGTAGATGTTGTTATATATTTCGCTATCATAACGTATAAGCAAAACGGCTTCTACCTTTTGTATAACCCTGTACGCTTTTTGTTTGCGCCGTTTTATTTTTTTGTCTACGGTTTTTCACTGGCATACACGCGTATTCACGCGGCGCTCACCATCACCGATGATGGCTGGGGCACAAGGGGCGGGGTTAAACGCCAGAAAGAGCAAGCGGTTCCAGCAGGCGAGCAAGTGCAACAGGGGCTTGTCCCGGCGTGTGCAGCCAGGAGTGGCGATAGTGCTAGCAATCTACTCAACGATATTGACGCGGCCTAAAACAATAAACCGGACGTCTTAGCCAGCGTCCGAATTGTTTTGTATGTGGGCCTAAAATGCGCGGGCCAAATAAGGGCTGGCCACTTATTTGTAGGGACTATGTATTGACAACGATGGGGCAGACTGATACTATTTAATCTATAATTCAGTGTTCAATGTTCAAGAGGTCGCTTATACTCGTTCCACATTATTAAAAGCAGTACAGAACAACTGTTTTTAAGCGTTCGGACAAGCTGCGGTGGCGTCGTATAAATGCTGCGGAAGCACCGTGAATACGCCTTAGCGGCTAACCCTGCATGTGTTGTGGGCTCGCCGCCACACAATCGTAGAGCGTGTAAACATGAAGAGCAAAGAACACTTTTCATGTGGAATGGATATATCCTGAATTTTCCCGCCGTGACGCGGAAAGCTTTTGACTCAGCTCCGAATGAAAATGGAAAGGGGATTTATAGGCAATGCAATACAAGAGCCCACTATACGAGATGAGCCAGACGACACCAACCCAATTTTGGAACGACAACTGCTCCCTAACTGACCTTGCATTTTCCATTGAACACGGCGCGGTGGGGGCGACCACAAACCCGGTAATAGTCGGCCAAGTGCTGGAAGCAGACATGGAAAAATACACCCCCACAATCAAACAAATGCTGGCCGCAAACCCTGATGCCACTGAAGACGACATAGGCTGGATGCTAAATGAGAAAATGGCCGTCGACGGCGCCAAGCTGCTCTACCCTGCCTTCCAGAAAAGCGGCGGCAAGTGCGGGTACATTTCTATCCAGACCAACACTAAATACTACCGCGACACCGACAAAATGGTTGAGCAGGCCGTACGGTTCTCTAAACTGGCCGAGAACATGATGGTCAAAATGCCGATGACCGCCCAAGGCGTCGCTGCGGTTGAAGAGTGCACTTACCACGGGGTAAACATAAACGCCACTGTGAGCTTTACCGTGCCTCAGTCGATTGCCGTTGCCGAAGCTGTGGCTCGTGGTATGGAGCGCCGGGCCGCCGAGGGTAAAGACAATTCCAATCTGCACCCGGTATGCACCATAATGGTCGGTCGGGTAGAAGACTGGCTGAAAGAAGTTGCCGAGGCAAAAAATATCATCGTGGACCCGAACGCCCTGGTCATGTCGGGTGTCGCGGTGTTCAAGAATGCGTACAAAATCTACAAGGAGCGTGGCTACCACACCAAGCTGCTTGCGGCGGCGTATCGCCACCATCACCACTGGTCTGAGTTTATTGGCGGCGATGTTTCGATGACCATACCGCCTGTGTGGGTTCGTAGGTTTGCCGCCAGCGATATCGCGGTTGAAAATCGCATGGACACGCCGGTCGACCCCAAGCTCATTGCCCAGCTGCAAAAGCACTTCCCCGACTTTAACAGAGCGTATGAGCCGGATGGCATGAGGCCTGAGGAGTTTGAGTTCTACGGCGCCACCAACAGGACGCTAAACCAATTCCTGGGTGGATACGACAAGATGATTAGCCTGGTGCGCAGGGCTATGCTTAATCCATAATTGGTACGCTAAGTTCTCAGCGAGCCGCAGGGTCAAATAGCGCGCTCAGTTTTTTGGGCGCGCTGTTTGTTTTGCGCTCTCAGCTATATGTTACATTAGACTGTCTGAAACCTCAAAAGCCCAAATAACACCAGCGCGCCGAAGATTGACATGCGAATTTTAATAGTGTACAATCATAGTGTATAGAAATCAGGCATCATGTACCACCCAGCCTGACGGTTTCAAGCCATCGTGGAGGTCCAGTACACGCCGCCCTGTGTGATGCCGAAAAATCACCTGGCGGCTATAAACGATAGATGGCTGTTAATTCCTTGACAATCAATGACATATTATGATGTTTATGCACTGTAGACTGTGGAGAGGAGGAAGGGCCTTGGATTTGCAAAAGAGCGACCAATACAAAGGTAAAGTCGCGGATGACTTCCAAATTGAGCATAACGTTTCTACCATAGACGAAAAAAGCACACTACATATTCACGAGATGTTTGAAATTGTGTTTGTTCTATCTGACGGTATGCGGTGCACTATTGGCGAAAATACCCACATCCTTGCCAAAAACACCATGCTGCTTTTTAACAATATGGACTTGCACAACCTGTCGCTGGCGCCCGACACAAAACTGTGCGACTACTATGTTATATACTTTGACCCCGGTCTTGTAAGAAATTTGCTATCGGAATCCACAAATATTTTAGAGTGCTTTTACTACAGGCCGTTTAACGACCCCAATATTCTGGTTTTTGAACAAGACGAAGTATTCGGGGTTTTGGATGTATTCAATAAACTGAACTACTGCTACCACAACCTCCACGAGGACGGCGTCTACGGCCGCGAGCTGAGGATGAAGTTCCTTTTGGGTAGCCTGCTCATTAAAATAAACCTGGCATACCGGCTCACACACGGAATAAGTGTCAACACAGACACCGGGAGCTACAAGCGCATATACAACATCATGAACTACATCCAGCAAAACTACGCGGAAGATATTACTCTCGACTCCCTGGCAACCATGTTCCACATTGGTAAATTTTACATGTGTTTCCTATTCAAGGGCGTCACAGGTGTGTCTCCATCCCAATATCTGGCCAATTGCCGCTTGATGAAAGCTAAAGAGATGCTCATAAACAACTACTCTGTCGACGATGTCTGTGGGCGTGTCGGATACAAAAATTTATCTCACTTCAGCCGATCGTTTAAGCAGCATGTCGGCACAAGTCCAAAGCAATATCAAATGGCTTTTAGGGCGTAAGCGCCTGCTCCTAAACCCAAAGTGTGCCTAGGCTAAAGATGCCTGAAAGCGCGTGTCCAGGCAAAAAAAGACATCATGAGCTACTCCGTGGTTTTTACTGCAGAGTAGCTTTTGTTCCCAAATTTTGATATAGCCACGATACCGCTCGCAATTCAAAAACACAAGAAATGCAAACTTTTTATCTATAAAGAAAAAAAAACGCACATGGGAATGTGTTAAATTTAGAGTAGTCGAGTAGGCTTACTGAGCGGTGCTTATCATAAAAAGATTTACTTGCCGCAGTGCGTATTTCAAGCATTTAACTCAGTTGTCGAAAGATTCCAAATACAAACATATCTCAACTTAACAGGAAGGAAGCAGAGCAGATATGAGTATATATCCGATTGGTGAATGTCTGCCCAGAAAGGACGGCAGAGCTAAGGTTACAGGCAAGTCCAAATTTGGTGCAGACTGGAATGTTACGGGGCAGCTCTATGCCGCCGTACTGCACAGCCCCCACGGCCATGCTAAAATACTTAGCGTAGATGTGTCGGAGGCAAAGAAATTGCCCGGAGTTCGCGCGGTGCTTTGCGGTGCCTGCTGCGAGGTGCTATATGGGCATATGCTGGTGGACCAGCCCATATTCGCGGTCAACAAAGTGCGCTACTACGGTGAGCCGGTAGCTGCGGTAGCAGCTGATGACTTGCGCACCGCAAAAGAAGCCGTAAGGCTTATTAAGGTCGAATATGAGCCGCTTCCGCTGGTGGACTCAATTGACGATGCGCTAAGCAAAAAAGCAATGGTGCACGATGATTTAATGGCCTACCAAGCACTTGGTGGGGTATCCCCTGTTGCGGGTACCAACATCGTAGATACATACACACTCAAGCACGGCGACATCGACGAAGGATTTAAGCAGGCTGACGTCGTGGTGGAAAATGAGTTCTACTGTGCTATGGGCCAGCACACTCCGCTAGAAACCCACGTCGCTATCGCCGATGCGGACGAGCACGGCTGCCACGTGTACACCCCCGCCCAGTCGCCGTTTATGATTCGCGGCGTCCTGGCAAAGGCCTTTGGGTATCGGGTCGACCGTGTGCGCGTTACCTGCACCGAAATCGGTGGTGGTTTTGGCTGCAAAGTTGAGGCGCGTCTGGAGCCAATTGCAATTGCCCTTTCCCGTGCGGCCCGCAAGCCGGTCAAAATCGAGAACGACCGCGGCGAGGAATTTGAATCGGCGCTCTGCCGTGGCCCGGTTAGGTTCCGCATGAAAACCGGCGCGACCAAAGATGGCAAACTTGTCGCTCAGCACATGCTAATTCATTGGGATACCGGCGCTTACACAACATTTGGCCCGCGGATAAACTTCAACGCTGGCTTTGGCGCAAATGGCCCGTACCACATACCAAACGCCTTTGTCGACAGCTATGTCGTAATGACGAACAAAACCCTAGCCACAGCCTACCGCGGGTTTGGCATAACCGAAGTCGCGTGCGCCCACGAAACACAGATGGAAGCCCTGGCCGAAAAGCTCGGCATGGATTCCCTGGAGTTTAGGCTGAAAAACGTGCTGCGCGACGGCATGGAGAGCGTAACAGGGGAAATCGTGACCAGCATGGGAGGTGCAGAGTGCCTCGAAAAGGCTGCGGAAGGCATAGGTTGGAAAGACAAACCGCGCCGCTGGGTCACCGAAGATGGCAAGCTCAGAGGCAAAGGCCTTGCGTGCTATATGAAACTTACCGGCACACCCTCCACTACCTCGGCAATGCTGCGGGTGAACGATGATGGCACTGTGACATTGCTTGAGGGCTCCCGTGAATTGGGCCAAGGCGTTGAGACTGCGCTGCCGCAAATCGCGGCCTCGGTGTTGGGCATGAACCCAGAGCGGATTCTCATGTCGCCGGTGGACACCGCCTTTACACCATACGACAAAACGACCACCGCAAGTCGCTCAACATTCCACGGCGGAAACGCGGTTATGTTGGCTGCCAAAGAGATTATCGAGAAGCTCAAGCCGCTGGTTGCGAAGAAGTGGAAGGTCGACCTGGCCAGTATCGTATTTAAGGATGGCGTGTTTACCTCCAAGAACAACAATACGCTAACACTGCACATGGACGATATCGGCAAAAGCGGCATAATGAAGGAAGAACCGCCGGTTCTCGCCACGGGCACCTACGGCACCAAGGCTCTCTGGGACGCGCCGGATAAATATCACCAGTCCAAGCGTCCAGCAGCCTTCTGGATGATTGGCGCCCAGGCTGCGGAAGTTGAAATTGACCCGAAGACCGGTACCACCAAGATAATTCGCATGGGTGCCGCCCACGATGTGGGCAAGGCAATCAACCCGGATAGCTGCCGTCAGCAAATCGAGGGCTCCCTCGTAATGGGCGTAGGCAACGCGATTATGGAAGAGATGATCTACCAGGACGGCGTGCTTGTAAACGGGAACTTGGTCGACTACAAGATACCCACATCCATGGACGCGGACTTTGAAATGAACATCGCGCTTGTAGAAAAACCCGATCCCGAAGGGCCGCATGGAGTTAAAGGTATCGGTGAGCCCGGGCTTGCGCCCACCGCGCCATCTATCATAAACGCCATAAGCGCCGCATGCGAGCACAGATTTACAACAATGCCCGTAAAACCCGAAGATGTTCTGTTTAGGGGGGAATAAGTTATGCTGCCAGCATTTGAACTTTTAACGCCAACGACAATCGCCGAAGCTTGCAAAATGAAGCTTGAAACTAAAGGTAAGCTTCTTGCGGGCGGCACGGATATCCTTGTAGGGATGCACGGCGGTAAAGAGCGTTACGAGACGCTGATCGACCTCAAAGGTATTGAGGAACTTAAAGGTTTTGACACAAAGGACGGCCTGGATTTCGGCGCGCTGACCCCGCACCGCGAGTTCGAGCAAAGCGCACTGATTAAGGAGCGGTACACCGCTCTGTACGAGGGATGCTCTCAAGTTGGGTCGTCACAGATACGCATAAGGGGAACAGTCGGCGGGAACATCTGTAACGCCGCGCCCTCGGCGGATAGCATTGGGCCGCTGCTCGTGTTCGGTGCGACCTGCGTTATAGCGGGCGCAGATGGCCGGCGCGAGGTGCCGCTGAGCGAGTTCTTCACCGGACCTAAGAAGACGGTTCTGGGTGAAAGCGAGCTCCTTGAGCGAGTATTGGTTCCAAGTCCCGTGAATGGTTCGGGCAGCGCCTACACAAAATACACAAGGCGCAGAGCCATGGATTTGGCGCTGCTGGGTGTGTCCTGCTACGTCGTGCTCGACGCAAAAGGGAAAATAGAAGTAGCGCGCATTGCCCTTACAACAGCCGCACCAACACCTATACGCGCGACAAACGCGGAAGAGTTTTTGGTAGGCAAAACGCTGGATGACGCTGTGCTTGGCGAGATTTCTGAGCTTGTCGCAAAGCAGGCCAAGCCGCGCTCTAGCTGGCGCTCTTCGGCGGAGTTTAGAATCGAGCTCGTCAAAGAGCTTACCGTAAGAACGCTGAGACTAGCGGAAGAGCGCGCAAAGGGGGAAGCGTAATGACTCACAAAACTATAAAGGCTACCGTAAACGGCGAAGTATACGAGCGGACGATTCCTGTTTGCATGACGCTTGCGGAATTTTTGCGGGAAGAGCTTGGGCTGACTGGCACAAAGATTGGCTGCAACGAAGGTGAGTGCGGTGCATGCACGGTAATCATTTCTGGCAAGCCGATGAATTCGTGCCTTGTGCTGGCAGTAGAAGCCGACGGCGCGGAAGTGCTGACTATAGAAGGCGTCTCCCAGGGTGAAAAGCTGCACCCGCTGCAGCAGGCCTTCTTGGACGCAGGCGCTATACAGTGTGGGTTCTGTACGCCCGGCATGGTTCTCACCGCCAAGGCGTTGATTGAAGAAAACCCAAACCCAACCGAGGCTGAAGTCCGCAAGGGCATAGAGGGCAACATTTGCCGGTGCACCGGCTACAACCGCATAATCGACGCGATCATGAACGAGGCCGAGAGGGTTCGCGGTGACAAGTAGTAAATAGCGCAGGAAACGCGAAAGACAGCAAAATTGTACGCAGGAAAGGGATGGTCATTAAGATGAAAGCAGATAACCCGATTAAGGATTTTGTGCTTGACCCAAGCAAAGCCGTATTTGTAGGTACCGACCTTCAGCGACCGGAGTGTATCCTCGCTGAGCCCAACGGCGACTTGTGGGTTGCTGACGCAAGAGGCGGTGTAGCTCACATAAAGCCGGATGGCAGCCAGAAGATTATCACCCAAAAGTATGCCGACAAAATAGACCACGCCTCCGGCGAAGTCATGCGCTACTTTGAAGGCACGCTTCCAAACGGCCTGGCATTCGCGAGCAACGGCGACATCCTCATCTCCAACTTCGGCACCGACTGCCTAGAGCGGATGAAGCGCACCGGCGAGACCGAGATCCTGTTCGACACTGTCAACGGCAAGGAGATCGGCAAGGTGAACTTTGTCCTGCGTGACTCTAAAGACCGGCTTTGGATAACCATCACCACTATGCGTAAAAACTGGCTAGACGCACTCGACCCCAACTTGGCCGATGGCTACATTGCCAGATACGATGACCGCGGCATACACATCGTAGCCGATGGACTTATGTTCACCAACGAAGTGCGCTTCGATAAAAACGAAGAGTACCTCTATGTGGTACAAACCACCGGCGGCAACGTGCTCCGCTTCCGTTGCGATGCAAACGGTGACCTGCATGACCGTGAGATCTACGGCCCGACCCATATGGGCAAAGGCGCATATCCGGACGGCATTGCTTTTGACACCTACGGCAACCTTTGGGGTACCTCCGTTTACTCTGACATGGTGTGGGTGATTACGCCGGACGGCGAATTCAAAGTTCTGCTCGATGAAGGCGACCCCGTAAAAGTCAAAGCCCTGGACGACGCGTTCAGAGAGAACCGCGTAACTTACGACCTGCTATTTGAAACCGGTCGTGGCATCGCTCCCTGGATGGCCAGCGTCACCTTTGGTGGAAAAGACCTCAAGAAGCTCTACCTCGGTTCGTTGCGCGCTACAAACATTCCTTGCTGGGATGTGCCTGTAGCTGGGCTGCCAATGGTGCATTGGAAATAAAAACAGGTTCCAACATTATTCACATCCATAATAACCGAAAGGAAGATATATGATGAATCAGTACTCAGAACAAATCAGCAGCAACAAGGCCGCAATACGTTTCGACGTGTTCAGCAAAGAAAAGCGCGACGTGCTCGTGCAAGACTCCTCTTTCCTCAATTACCGCCTGGCAGCGGTAGAGATTAGCAAAAACCCCACCAAGCAAAAAGCCGACATCGTCTGGAATGTAGACACCGCCAAAAAGGCTATTTCTTACAACAACGGTGTTCTGACCCTAGACGGCAAGTGGGAAGAGGGCGAGCTCAACAAAATTATGGTTACAATGCTGGCGAATGAAATGGACCAAGTTGGCCTGCATCCGTTCCATTCCTCCGCAGTACAATATAAGGGCAAGCTGATCCTTATCGTTGGCGGCGAGAACAACCACGGTAAATCGATGAGCCAGCTCGAAGCTTGCCGCCGCGGTGGTAAGATATTCTCGACCGAGACTACTGTCACTGACGAAGACGGCATGGCTCTTTACGGCTCGACCAATATTTGGATGGCCAAGAAGCGCGCCAAAGGCACCGAGCGTTCCGATTTGCCGGATACCGATGAGGGTGTTCTGAAGTTCTGGGATAAGCAACCCGAGATGTCGTTTGTGGGCGGCCCGCTCAAGATTGACTTTGCGTTCCTGCCGGGCATTGACGGCCACTTTGACACCCAAGTTGTACCGATGGGTCAATACGAGCGCGCTTACCAATCCTACCACTCGCTGATGAACTTCTTTGGTCTGAACCAACTTCTCAGCGGTGAAGACGGACTTGTAATGCCTATAGTTGACACACCTGAGCGTCGTGAAGCGCGTGGCAAGTTCTGCGCCGACTTTGTACGCGACATCCCCCACTTCTACATGATGCGTGCAAAGTCTCCCCAGCTGATCTTCGACGAGATCGACAAAATGCTGTAAGCATCCCTGCAAACACTCAGCTGCTTAGAGAGGAAATGTAAATGAAAGACATGATGAACGCTCTACAGCTAAACGCTCCAAATGAGCTGGTTTATACACAGGTACCCGTGCCGACACCCGGCGCGAACGAAGTCCTGTGCAAGGTAGAGTCTATATCTATCTGCGGAACAGACGCCCATATTATAGCTGGTGCCTTCCCCGGCTTTTGGCCTCCGAAGTTTCCACTGGTACTTGGCCACGAGTGGGCAGGTCAGGTGGTAGCGCTGGGAGAAAAAACAGCCAAATTCGGCTGGACTGTCGGTGACCGGGTTGCCGGTATTGCCAACAACCCTTGCGGACACTGCAAAAACTGCCTGGCGGGGCGTTTTACCATCTGCCTCAACTACGGCAAGGAGGGCATCCACAAAATGTACGGGCACACCTACCAAGGTGCATATGCCGAGTACATCGCTGTGGACGTAAACAGCATCTCTAAAATTCCCGATGACTTCGACTACAACCTCGCAGCCTGCATGGATCCTTTAAGCATCGCGCTGCACATGGTTATGCGAAGCGGCATCCAGCCCGGCGACACCGTATTTATCGGTGGTTCCGGTGCGCAGGGACTTATGTCCATCATCTGCTGCAAGAGCATGGGCGCAGGGAAGATCATCATAAGCGGTACCGGCCACAGGCTCAAAGCAGCCGAAGAACTCGGCGCAATCACCCTTGATTACAAAACGGACAAGATCACCGAGCGTGTGATGGAAATGACCGGCGGCCTTGGCGTAAAGCGCGTTATCGAGTGTACCGGTACTGCAAAAGGTGTGCGCGATGCCTGCGACCTAGTCGCTAGAGGCGGCTGCATATCCACCGTCAGCCTGCCGGGCGAAGAAGTCGCTCTGCCAATCCGCAAGTTTGTATTGGATGAGATTGATTTCCACGGCTGCCGCGCAAACCCCAACACACTCGAAAAGGCGATCGCGATCTCCAACCATTACAGGGAAGAGCTCCAGAGGATAATCACTCACGAGTTCGCGATGTCCGATTACAAGAACGCCTTTGAGACATTCACCAAGCGCCTTGACAATTCGCTCAAGGTAGTTGTAAAACCGGCCCTGTAGGGGCAGCTTGGATCCAGGTTATTTAAACTATCCGGAAGTGGTTGCTTCTCGAAAACAAGGAGGGAAAGGTCTAATGGCAAAGAAAGCAGTAGTATGTTTAGTTGGTACATTGGACACAAAGGGCGAGGAGTATGCGTTTGTAAAAGAGCGCCTTATTGACGCCGGCGTAGATGTGCTCATGATTGACACCGGGGTTCTGGCCGAGCCTCACTTTGCGCCGGATATCGGCGCGGCCGCAGTCGCCAAAGAAGCAGGCGTCACCCTGGCGGATTTCCGCCAAAACGTTGAGGGAAGCACCCGCGTTAACGCCAACAAAGCTATGGGAAGCGGCGTGACCGTTATACTCAAAAAGCTTATCGCTGAAGGCAAAATTGACGCAGTGCTTGGCATGGGCGGCACCGGCGGAACAGACCTTATCAGCGGGGCGTACCGTCAATTGCCTCTCGGGTTCCCCAAGGTGCTCGTATCCACAATGGCGTCGAACAACACAAAGCCTTATGTCGGCTGTTCTGATATGGCAATGTTCAACGCGGTAACCGATATTGCTGGGCTTAACAGCGTTTCTAGGGTAATTCTCTCCAACGCGGCACACGCGGCTGCAGGCATGGCTAAAGATTACGAGACCACCAAAAAATATCTGGCCAGCGCAAACCCGCTGATAGCGATTACCATGTTCGGCGTTACCACTCCCGGCGTTATGGCTGCCCGCGCGATTCTGGAAAGCAGCGGCTACGATGTGGTAATCTTCCATGCGGTTGGCCAAGGTGCTGCCATGGAAGAACTGATTGACGCCGGCGTAATCAATGGTCTGATTGACATGACCCTGCCCGAGCTGCTTAACTGCAAGAACGGCGGTATTTTCAGTGCAGGCACCGACCGCATGAACGCCGCTATCCGCGCAAAGGTTCCCCAGGTAATCTCGCTGGGAGCCATCGAGTGCTTTAACTTCGGCGCACCCCCTACTATCCCTGCCGAGTACAATACACCCGAGCGCAAGGTAATACTGCATAACCCCAACATAACCTCCCTGCTGGCAACACCCGACGAGCTTGTATGGCTTGGCGAGTATGTAGCGGACAAGGCAAACCAAGCTGTCAAGAACACTCCGGTCGCGGTTATGATTCCTCTCAAGGGTCTGGATAAGTACATGGCGGAGGGTGGCCCCTGGCATGGAGCCGAGTACCTCGAGCCTCTCTTCCAGACGCTTCGCGGTAAGCTTGACAGCGCTGTTGAGCGCATTGAGATGAACAACTTCATCAACGACGAAGAGTTCGGCCAAGCGGTTGCGAACAAGTTCATCCAAGTCTGGAAAGCCAGCGGCAAGTAAAGCTCGCGCTATCGCAGCTCCAAGAGCCTGTTTCTATAGCTCGAAACGCCCCGCAACGAGGGTTTTCTGCGGACATGTGTCAATTTATTTTGAAACACGCAAAAAATGTCATTGTTTGTCGAAAGCCTCTCGCCGTGTTGGCACTTCTCGCTTATTAAGGCGGGCTCTAGTTAATTGGCGCACCCTTTCAAAGCTTTATACCAAACATCAAAGAAGGAGAGATTGTTATGCAAAGGAAAAATCTGAAAGCGCTGCTGATGATCATTATTTCAGTTGCGTTGGTTCTGGCGGCATGTACTCCAGCCGCTACACCGCCCGTAGCACCGCCCGCAGCAGGTGACGCACCGGCAGGTGACGCGCCCGCAGGTGATGCACCCGCAGCAACTGGCGAGCCCATCCTGTTCGGTCACCTTGCTTACCACACAGGTGGTTTCGGCTTCCACGGCCCTCAGTTTGACGCCTCGGTTAACCTCGCGATCCGCGAAGCAAACCAAGACCCGCCTCTGGGCCGCCCGATATCTCCGGCATGGCACGTTGACGTTGGCACACTTGGCGAAGGCGATGCTGCTCGCCAGCTGGTTGACGCACACGGCGTACACATCCTGTACAACACTGCAGGTCAGTATATCACTTACCGCCAGTGGATACTGCAGCACGTAGCGGATAACGACGGTCCTCTGATGCCCTCGATTCACGGCGGCGCGGTACCGGATAAGTACGGTGGCACTCCGCTGGAGCCCCTGATGCGCGGTGAGCCCCAAACTTCCGAGATGGCAATGGCCATGCTGCTGGACTTCTATGACATGGGCGGCCGCTCGGTAGTTATCGTAGCTTCTGACAGAGAAGAAATGATGCAGCAGCGCGCATATACAATAGAAGCTGCTGAGCTTCTGGGTATTGAAGTGCTCGACGTTATCGTCATCCAACCCGGCGAAACTTCTTACAGAGCCGAGGCTTCCCGCGTTGTAATGCATGATCCGGATGGCGTTATTCAGTTTAGCCACGCAGGCTGCTCCGGTATATTCCTGTCCAACGCAACCGAGCTGGGCGCTTCCGACATGCTGTGGTACGTTGAGACCAACTCGGCATTCCAACCGTTTGTCGATGCTGCGACCATCGACGCTATCAACGCGCAGAGAACTGTAAGATGGCCGACCATCGCTGTTCAAGACAACCCGGCATGGCACCACTTCAGCGCGCTGTGGTACGACTTCTGGGATCCCAGACCCGACGAGCCCGCACACAACTACTACGTCACCAGCTCTTGGGATATCCTGATGCTGACATTCCTGGCGATCGAAAAAGCCGGCTCCCTCTACGCTTCTGATTGGGTACCTGCAATGTACGCCATAGCGGCACCCGGCGGCGAAATTGTTCACACTTACCTGGATGGTATTGCTGCACTTCGAGCAGGCAGAGAGATTCAATACGTTGGTGTTGTTGGCACCCTTGACTTCTCGTCGACCGGCACCATCAACATGGACTGGGTTGTCGGAAGCTGGAATCCCGATGGCACACCCAACTACGACGGCAACGTCATCACAAGGCAAAGGCAGAACGAGATCATCTCCCAGCTCACCACCGAGTGGTCTTGGGACTAAGATTTCTAGCTTAGTATTTTTTACGGCGAGGTGAGTCGCGCCGGACAGTTTAGAGCAAGATGAAAATGGGTTCCCGGGCCTCTCTGCTGAGAAGCCCGGGAAGCCACGAAAAGAACAGCAAAAATAGTGTTCACGGGGGGTTTTTAGTTATGAACCCGATTCTTTTGCAATTCACTTTCATTATAGGGCTGCTCGAGGCAGCTCCGATGGTGCTTGCGGCAGTGGGGTTTACGCTTATATACAGACTGAACGGGTTTGTAAATGTTGCCTATTCAGAGAACTTGACTATAGGCGCTTACACAGGTGTGGTTCTTAATACTATGCTAGGGCTGGGCTTCTATGTCGCCATTATTCCGGCGGTCTTAGTTTCTGGCTTATTTAGCGTGGCGACCTATCTTTTGGTATTTAGGCCTGCAATGAGACGCGGGGTCAACAAAACGGAACTGATTATTATGTCTGTGGGTCTTTCGTTCCTTATACGGTATGGCCTCACTATGGTGTTTGGCGTGTTGCCTTACCCCTTCACTCATGACCGCACGTTTATAAGGTTCCTTAATATTGGCATCACCGACTTGCAGATTGTATGTCTTATTCTAGCTGCGTTAGTTTCGATTTTCTATCTGATGTTTATGTTCAGAACAAACTACGGAGAAAAGATGAGGGCTCTGTCGGATAATGAACAGCTCGCGAAAACAAGCGGCATCAATCCATTAAGGGTCACCATTATGATATGGTTTATGGCTGGAGTGGCCGGCGGATTTGCTGGCGTGTTTTTGGGCGTGTTCTCAATCGTTGTTCCATGGCTGGGTTGGTACGAGATACTCTTTATCATGATGATAACAATCATCGGCGGTATAGGGAGCGTGCCGGGCGCTATCGTTGCGGGGCTGGCAACCAGCATACTGCGCTCTGGTGTTACGCTGATGTCAGACTCATACGCCGGTGCTGTAACTCTGCTTGTGCTTTTTATTGTTGCACTCAAGTACCAAGCTGTGAGAAAAGGGGGCATTAAGACATGATAAGTTTCTTGACTTCTGGATTCTTCGCGTCTATGCTGTCGTTTCTGGCTATATACGTGGCACTAACAGTCATTTTGCACCTACAGGCAAACGTAGCCGGAGTAGTCAACTTTGGCATCGCCGGCTTTTGGGGGATTGGGATGTACGCTACCTCTATCTTCCTGCTGCGCTTTAACATAAACTTTTGGATTTCGATTGTTTTGGGCGCAATAGTTACAGGGCTTATAGCTCTGCCGCTTGCAAGAATTTTGCTTAACTTGGACGGGCAGGCCGTTCTGGTAGGTACGCTTGCATTCGCCTCAATAGTCGAGAACCAGATTTTTGTAAACAGAGAGATAACCGGCGGCTCAAGAGGGCTGGGCACCATCCCGATGCCGATCGACGTTGGACCTTATAGGTTTATTGTCTACGGCCTTGTCGTTGTGGCATTTGTGGTGGCGCTTATCCTGTACGCATGGAAGCTCAAGAAGGCTCCATTTGGGCGCTTACTTTTTAGTATCAGAGACAATGAGCTGCTCTCACGCAGCTTAGGCAAGCCGACGTTCCGACATAAGATTATCTTTTTCGCTATCACTTGTGGCCTTATAGGGCTCTTTGGCGGATTGACCGCACCGTTGCACAGCTTTCTGCTTCCGATGATGGTCTCGCCCACTGTAACGTTTACCGCGTGGATAGCGCTCATGTTAGGCGGGCAATCCAAAATTTCCGGTGCCGTAATTGGGGTTTTGGCAACAGAGTTTGTGTTCTTCTATTTGCTACGGGTTATATTACCTCTCCCAGCCGAGGCGGCACAGATGGTTCCCTTCTTTATTTACGCAGCCTACGGCCTGATGCTCGTATTGGTGCTTATGTTCAAGCCCACAGGTATTATGGGTGGTAAAAGGAGGGGCAACTAGATGAGTGCGTGTAATACGTGTAAAGACACAGAAAAAACCGGTGTTCTTCATATTAAGAAGGCTGTGAAGAGATTTGGCGGAAAGACTGTTGTAAACGTTGAGGACATTAGAATTGGCACCCACTGTATCGAGGGACTTATTGGGCCAAACGGTGCGGGTAAAAGTACGCTTATTAATCTGATGACCCAAAAGCTGAGCCTTACGGAAGGTGAGATTATTTACTACCGGGGAGATGAAGCTATCAATGTTTCCTCGAAAAATCTCAATACGCTGGCTAAGCTAAACCTTGTGCGCTCAAACCAGATTATTCAGGATTTTGCCAGCTTGACTATTGTCGATTCAATGATTCTTGCCAATACCGATCTGCGGCACGAAAAATTCTATAAGCTGTTCAACGACAAAGAAGTGCGCGAAGCGGCACAGGAGAAGATAGACTTCTACCTGGACTACTTCCACTTTGATTTTCCGGAAGGCCACGCGCTTTCTGCCGGCGAGAAAAAGCTGCTGGACATCATCCGTTGCCTGATTCTAAACCCAAAGTTCCTTCTTCTGGACGAACCTACAGCGGGCCTGCCGCAAGACCAGTCGGACAAGGTGATTGACTTGCTGCAGAAAAAAACCGCAGAAGAAGATATGTGCGTGCTGATTGTTGAGCACAACTTGGATCTAATCTGGCGGGTTTGCGATTACATTCACTTCATGGCCGACGGCCAGATTTTGATACAAGGAACACCAGATGAAATTAAAGGCAATGAGACGGTAAACAAAAAATACATTGGGGAGGAGAGCAATGCTTAAAATTGAGAATGTTGTCAGCGGATACGGCGAAGTAAGCGTTCTGCAAGATATTAGCTTTGAAGTAGGCCATGAAGTTTTTGCAATTCTGGGCGCAAACGGAGCCGGCAAGACAACGCTAATGAAAACCATAGCTAAAGCGATCCCCCTAATGAGCGGGAGTATGTCCTTTGAAGGTGAAGATATAGCCGGCGAGACTTCGTATGAAGTCGCTGCGCGCGGAATAGCTTTTGTACCGCAAGAGCATAATGTTTTCCCGACGCTGACGGTTTTGGAAAACCTTTCTGTAGGCAGCACGCTTTTGGACAAAGCAAGAAAGAACGAGAAGATCGAAGAAGTTCTCAACACCTTCCCCGCGCTTAAAGCGATAAGCAAGCAAAAGGCAGGCAGCTTGAGCGGCGGCGAGGCGCAAATGGTGGCGGTTGGCCGCGCGCTTATGCAAGAGCCAAAGTTGCTGCTGCTCGACGAGCCCTCGGCGGGATTGTCGCCGCTGTACGTTGATATGCTGTTTTCTAAGATAGCGGATATCCACAAGGAGCATAAGGTCAGCGTATTGGTCGCTGAGCAGAATGCCGTAAAGACGCTCCGTGTTGCCAACAAAGCACTAATCTTGACGCTTGGCAAAATCCACATGATTGAGGATGCAGATAAGCTTGACGAAAGCGTAATCAAGGAAGGCTACAACATCTAAAAAGTGGTCTGCCTGAGACCAGCAAGGAATCGGAGGGACTGTTATGAAACCTGAGTTTAACGACCTGCGTCGCTTGGCGGCCGATGTGCGAATCAATACGATTCGCAGTCTGGAAAAGTTCGGCAGCGGCCATATAGGCGGCACTATGTCTATCGCAGATATTCTGTCCGTTTTATACGGGCGGGTTCTGCGCTACAAAGCCGACGACCCCAACTGGGAAGACCGTGACCGCTTTGTTATGTCAAAAGGTCACTGCGGCCCGGCGCAGTACGCAGTACTCGCGCTATCCGGCTTCTTCCCGAAGGACTGGCTGAACACACTAAACCGTGGAGGCACCAGGCTTCCCAGCCACTGCGACAACAACAAAACACCGGGCATAGACGCGTCTACAGGCTCGCTTGGGCAAGGCGTCTCCGTTGCTTGTGGGTTTGCGCAGGGCGCGGTGCTCAAAGGTAAAAAACATATCACATACGCGCTGCTTGGAGACGGTGAGCTGCAGGAAGGCCAAGTATGGGAGGCTGTCCAGTTCGCGGTAGCCCAAAAGCTGGATCGGCTTGTCATGCTGGTAGACGACAACGGCAAGCAGCTTGACGGCCCGACAATCAGCGGAGAAATCAGCCTTGTCGAAAAATTTAGCAGCTTTGGGTGCGAAGTTTACACAGTAAATGGCCACGACGTGGCGGAAATGGCGCCTCTGCTTGAAAAGATTCGCGATGGCGCGGGTGGCGGCAAGCCGGTTGTAGTTATCCTTAAAACGACCAAGGGTGGCGGCTGCATCTTCTCCGAAGAAAAAGAGCTCAACCACCATATGCCCGTAAGCGCTCAGGATGCGACCCGCGCGGTTAATGAGATTGAGCGGCGCTTAGCGGCAGGACTTTTACCGGGAGGTGAATCGCAATGAGTGAGCTTACGAAAATTCTCGACCAGCGCGTAGAAGACAAGGTAGCTATGCGCGACGCCTACTGCGATTCTCTGATAGAGCTGGCTGAAAAGGACAAGCGGATATTGGCCATAGAAGTTGACGTTGCGAACTCAATGGGCACCAACAGGTTCGCGAGCAAGTTTCCCAGCCAATCGATTGCCTGCGGTATACAGGAAGCAAACGCGCTCAGCATGGCGTCTGGTCTTTCAAAAGAGGGCTTCATTCCGTTCTTTCACGCGTTTGGCATATTTGCCACACGGCGCGTTTTTGACCAAGCTTTCTTGTCCTGCGGCTACGCCAAAGCCCCTGTCAAAATAATCGGCGGCGATGCCGGTGTTACTGCATCTGCCAACGGCGGCACACACATGCCTCTGGAAGATATGGCGCTGATGCGCTCGATCCCTGACGCAATTGTGATTGAGCCCGCGGACACGGTTACCATCCGTGCGCTGTTGCCGCAAATCGCGCAGGCGGACGTTGTATGCTATGTCCGCAGCTGCCGCAAGCAAGTCATTCGCATTTACGATGACTCGGCACAGTTCAAAATCGGCAAAGCCAACATTTTGCGCGAGGGCAAGGACGCCTCTATATTCGCCTGTGGAATTATGGTTCACGAGGCGCTCACAGCAGCCGAAACCTTGGAAAAAGAGGGAATCTCGGTGCGCGTGGTTGATTTCTTTACCGTAAAGCCGCTCGACAACGAGATGGTGCACGACAGCGCTGCCAAGACCGGCGCGATTGTCACAGCCGAAAACCACAGCGTTACAGGCGCTCTGGGCAGTGCGGTGGCGGAATATCTTTCCGAGAATATCCCAACTCCGCTTGAGCGCATTGGCGTGCGGGACAGCTACGGTGAAGTCGGTGACGTGCCATACCTGATGAAGCGCTTTGACCTCACAGCCGATGATATCGTAAAGTCAGTCAAGAAGGCTATTGCTAGGAAGAAGTAAGAACCTGCAGCCACTTGCAAGGAGACAAAAGCTAATGAAACTGATACACGAAACCAATGTGCCGGAAAAAGAAGTGCCCGGCAGATTTTTAAGATGGGTCTCGTCACCCGGCGTTGGGCTGGATGCGGAATTCCTTTCCTGTTGTATTATGCGGGTAGCTCCCGGAGAAACTGTGCGCCCCGCCCACTCTCACCCGGAGGGTGAAGAGCTGCTTTACTTTGTCCACGGCGAGGGCAAGGTCTATGTAGACGGGGAGATACGTCCAGTTCGCGCAGGGAGTCTTGTGTTGTTTACTAAGGGCTGTAAACACCAAGTTCGCAACAGCGGCAAAGAGGAACTCAAGGTAATTTGCTTTTTTGCCCCACGCACAGATCTTTCGGAGTACGTCTTCCACGAAGACGTGGACTTTGACAGCGGGACAGAGTATCCCGAGTAGCGACAAGGGGCAACGTAGCCGATGATAAAAATTGCTGGAGACACCCATACCCATACCATTCTCTGCGGACACGCGGTTTCGACTGTTATGGAAAATCTTACGCAGGCAAAAAAGCTCGGTCACACATTCCTCTGTGTGACCGAGCACACGCCTGCTATAGTAGGTGGCGCCAACTGGGTTTTCTTTGACTACCTAGACTACAATATGCCTCGCAGCGCAGAGGGCATATTGCTGGTAAGGGGCGCTGAGCTGAATATAATGGATTATAGTGGTACGGTTGACCTGCCGGTTGAGGTTATCAAAAAGCTGGAATGGGTGCTGGCATCCTATCACCATCTTGTCATAGAGCAGGGCAGCGTGGCCGACCATACCCGCGGCTGGGTTCATATAGCCGAAAATCCGCTTATCCACGCTATAGGGCATTGTGACAGACGGTATAAATTCGAGATGGCGCCCGTCTTTAAAGCGTTTAAGGATGCGGGCAAAATTGTCGAGTTAAACGCGAATATGCTGGAGAACAACGAACCGGCGATTAATGCATGCCGCGACATCGCTGTCTGGTGCGCCGAACTTGGTATACGCGTGGTTCTAAGCTCAGACGCGCATATGTGCGTGCGCGTAGGCGAGGTGGCTCCGGTCGTCAAAATCCTTGAGGAAATCGGGTTCCCGCAGGAGCTTATCTTAAACACCGACCACAATAAGTTTTTAGAGGTGCTTAGAGGTGAGCTTGGGCCACTGGCTAATCAATGATTAGCGAGCAGAAAGGCGTTGTGCGCATCTTCCTAACAGGCTTCTCAGGCGTTGGGAAATCCACCATATTGAGAGAAACGTTGACACCATACGCCGGGTCGGTGGCTGGCTTTGCGGCCCAGCGATTGACTGGCAACAGTGAGAGTGAGAGAGTCGGCTTTCGAGCGGTAACGCTTGAAGGCCGATTTCCGTCAATGCAGGCCCGGTACAGGCCCGGTATGGGCGGCGTATTTATGTTGCACAGCCAGCGGAACACCGCGGCGCTCGAGAGCGTGATACTGGAAGTGGAAAGTCGGATACAAAGCCACGACGTCAAACTGGTGCTTTTGGATGAAATCGGCGGCATAGAGTTGACATCCAAAGTGTTTATGGGTACACTAGAGCGTATATTCTCCAGCGGTACACCTTGCTTTGGTGTGTTCAAATCAAAGGGAAACCTTGAGCGCACGGCTAGAACATTTGGGCTTAACGATGAGCTTTACGCCCTGCACGCTCAGCTTAAAACTAGAATTCTAACCGGCGGCGAGATAATCACAGTGACCGAAGAAAACCGCGCGAGGGTTCTTGACCACCTGAAAGTGGCCGCCGAAAAAATAATTTACAGCGAAAGGTAAAAACCGATGAAAAGACAAAGAGTACGTATATTTTTGCTATTGGCTCTGGCATTCGTGCTTGTTCTTAGCGCGTGTGCGACACCAGCGCCTACCCAACCTACACCTACCCCCGCCGCTCCTGTTGAGGATGCTCAGGCGGAAGACGGAGCACCCGAAGTTGAGCAGCCGATCTCCCAGGTTGTCACTATTACCGACCAGGCCGGCCGTCAGGTAACAATTGAAGGCCCGGTCGAGCGTATAATCAGCGGGTTTTACATCTCCACGTCGGCGGTAATCGCGCTCGGGCTTGAGGACAGAATGGTCGGCATAGAGGCGCGGGCAGACACCCGCCCGCTTTACGCGCTGGCTGCCCCACAGCTGATTGATCTGCCCAACGTTGGCACTGCGCGTGAGTTCAACCTTGAGGGCGCAGTTGCGCTCGAGCCCGATCTGGCAATTCTGCCCATACGGCAGCTGGACAACGCCGGAATTCTGACAGAGCTCGGCATCCCAGTTATTTTGGTGGAGCCCGAAACCCCCGAAAAGCTGATGGAAATGATCTCGCTTATAGCAGACGCCGCGGGTGTCCCTGAACGTGCCCAGGAGCTGATTGATTTTTACACAGAATCCCTTGAAGAAATTACCCGGCTAACAGCGGACATAACCGAGCGCCCGATTGTTTATATGGCCGGGGTTGGATCGTACCTGCGAACTGCGCCGAGAGATATGTACCAGTCATCACTGATTGAACTGGCCGGTGGCCGTAATGCAGCTTCTGATATCGAGGGCAGCAGTTGGATGGACATCTCCTACGAACAACTTTTGGTAATGAACCCGGAAGTTATAATTATCCCATCCGACGCGGGCTATGGCCCGGAAGATATCATGAATAACCAGCAACTTGCGCAGCTAGCTGCAGTTCAGAGTGGGCGAGTCTACCAAATGCCAGGAGCCTTTGAGGCGTGGGATTCGCCGGTGCCCTCGTTTACATTGGGGATACATTGGCTGCTTAGCGTTTTGCACGAGGATATTTACTCGCTTGATGAGATGCGCGAGTACGCCGCTTACTTCTACTCTAGGTTCTTTGGCATCGACATTGATACTACGCTAATCGAGAGATAATTGATGACAGACACCTACCAAAACCACCAAAGGAAATATTTCATCTTCGCGGGGCTACTTGTTATAGTGGCCTTCGCTGTTTCCTTGCGGGTGGGTAGGTTTCCGCTCTCGGTTGGGGAGATTGTCGCGATTTTTTCCGGCGGCGAGGTTTCGGATATAGCGCGGGGTGTCTTTCTGACCCTGCGCCTGCCTCGCACCATTATGGCTGTGCTGGCTGGAGCCGGACTTGGTCTCGCGGGAAGTGTATTTCAGCTTGTATTCAAAAACCCGCTGGCCTCCCCCGATATTGTGGGGGCTGCCAGCGGGGCTAATCTAGGGGCGGCTGCGGCCATCATACTGTTTGGGCAAAGCGTCGTCATGATGGCGTCCTTTGCGTTTGTAGGCAGTATGGTGGTTGTGTTTTTTGTTGTGGCCCTGGCACAGATGACGCGCAATAACAGCACGGTTACATACATTTTGGCCGGTATTATCATGAAGGCGATTTCGGAAGCGATTATCATGATTATGAAGTTTTTTGCCGACCCCGAAAGCGAGCTCGCCGCCATAGAGTTTTGGGCGATGGGCAGCCTGGGAGCGATCACGGCCTCGCGGCTTATAGGGATACTACCATTCTTTTTTGCGGGATTTGTTGGGTTAATACTTGCTCACCGACATATAGCCATATTGGGTCTAGAAGACGACGAGAGTCGCACACTGGGTGTGCCGGTCAAACGAGTGCGGGTAATTGTGCTTGGTCTTGCTTCCCTGACAGTGGCGGCGGCTGTCTGTTTGACCGGGCTTATCGCGTTTGTCGGGTTGATTGCACCACACGTGGCCCGACTCGCTCTGAAGAGGATCAGCTTTGCTTGGTGCGTACTTTCGGCTCTTACAGGAGCGTTTATACTGCTTGTGGCCGACTCCTTTGCACGCAGCATCGCAACTGTGGAGATTCCAATAAGCATACTCACCACATTTATCGGCGTGCCGATTCTGCTCTACTTTATGCGGAATAGAAGGGCGGGCAAAATATGAGCGAACCCTTGCTTTCCCTGCAAGATGTTTCGGTAGGCTATGGTTCTAAGGTTGTGGTCAGCGGCGTTAGCTTTCAAGTTCGTGCAGGGGAATTTTGCGCCCTGCTCGGCCTCAACGGTTCAGGGAAGACCACCTTGCTCAAATCGGTCTGTGGTCTTCTGCCACTGCTAAGCGGAAGCTGCCTGGCAGGTGGTGTGGATTGCACCCAGCTAACCGAATATAGGCGGGCACGACATATCTCGTACATTCCACAGCGTCATAGCAAATTGCTGGGTGTCAGCGTTCTGGACGCCGTAATGATGGGACACTACTCCAAGCTAGGGGTGCTCGAGTATCCCACCCGCGAGAACAGGCAGGTGGCGTATGAGGCATTGGAAAAAATGAGCATGTCCCACCTGGCCGGCGAAGACTTCTCTCGGCTGAGCGAGGGGCAAAAGCAGATGGTCATTTTGGCGCGTACGCTGGTTCAGAGCACGCCTGTAACACTTATGGACGAGCCGGACAGCGCCCTCGACTTCCTCAACCGCCGCAAAATGCTTGGCGTAGTACGCGGTCTAATCCACAGCGAAGGCAAAGCCGGTCTGGTGACGCTCCACGAGCCGGGGCTCGCAATTGAATACTGCGACTATCTGGTGTTGATTCACGGCGGCAAAGTCATAGCCGACCTGCGCCTGGCCACCGCCAGCCCAGCAGAGATTGAAGAATGCCTATCCCAAATTTACGGCAAAATAACTGCCTTAGAGCACAAGGGTAGATATGTCGTGCTCAGCGATTAGTATGTGTTGTCAGTTTACTGTAGTCCTGGGGGCCGTCGATATCCGCGAAGTCTTCGGGGATATCCGTCTCAAATGCAAGGCAAACCTGTGGATGAGCTGCTCTCACCGCACGTCCTCCGGCATCCCCGGTTTGGGCAAGCAGTTCCTCGCGAAAGCTAGCGGGGAACAGTGTTGGTGAGCAGGGATTGCCTTCCACTGTTGGGTAGATAATCTTGCCCTGATTTGTTCTTGAAAGTTCAAAAAAAGGCAACAGAGCTGCGAGCTCAAGCCGGGGCTGATCGGCGTTCAGGAATAGATACCACTGCCCTGTAGCGGCCCCGAGCCCCAAACGCAGGCTCTCGCTCTGTCCGGCCTGGGGATTTTGGTTTAACACTGTTGCAATCCCGGCGGGCAAGCTTATTCCTTCGAGATGCCGAGGGCTGGTCACAAGGATTTTTTCCCGGCAGGGTAAGCTGTCAAGTAGGTTGATGGCGTGCTCAATCAGTGCCATGCCTTTGTACTCAAGTAACAGCTTATCCCGGCTGCCCATCCGGCGGGAGAGCCCGGCCGCCAGCAGAATAGCGCTTATGTTTTCAACCGACACTCGCTCACCTCCTCAGTTACATTTTAGCGAAAGACTGCGCGTTTGACAAGCGAATCATATATCTCGGTGGTGAAGGCAATGCGGATTATAAACGCGCTAGATTTATCCTTCCCCAGTACCCTGGCGGTGATTGGATGCGGGGGTAAAACCTCGCTGATAAAGCTGCTCGCAAACAGTTGTCCAGGCAAACGAGTGCTTATCTCGCCTACGACCAAGATGTTTGCATTGTCTACCCAGACTGCCGACTGTCGCGGAATTCTTAATTCGAAAACTGGCAAGCTTGAAGCCTTGCCGCCTGATGAGTTGGCCAAATTGGCCACTGAATACAACCTAACGCTTCTCGAGGCGGACGGCTCCCGTTCGCTGCCTTGCAAAGGCTGGATGGACTGGGAGCCGATAGTGCCGCAGTACTGCACTCACACTGTCGGTGTGCTCACCATGAGTGCGCTGGGCAAAGCGGCAACCGGCGCCTGTGTCCACAACCTGCCACAGTTTTTAACGCTGACCGGCCTGCTCCAAGGCGATGAAATCACTATCCAGGCGTTGCGGGAGATGGTCTGTGCGCCTGGTGGTATGTTCAAAAATAGTGTGGGCAGCCGGGTTCTTTTCGTCAACCAGATAGAGGATGAACTGGTTGCCGAAATCTCGATACGGTTTTTGCAATCGGTCAAAGAAAGATTTCCGGGCATGTTCACAAAGCTGCTGTTTGGCAGCGTACAAGGCGATATTTGTTGGGAGGTGTAACAGTGGTGTTTGCGCAAAGAATTATAGTCCGAGGCGGCGGCGATCTGGCTACAGGAGTGGTGCAGAAATTTTACCGCGCCGGCTTTCCTGTAGTTGTGCTCGAGGTAGCAGCACCCAGCGCAATCCGCCGCACGGTGGCTCTTTGCGAAGCGGCTTACGACGGTATTGCACAGGTCGAAGACGTCATCTGCCAAAAAGTCAGCGGCCCGGGCAAGCTAGAGGACTGCTGGAACGCTGGGCGGGTTCCCCTGCTTATTGACCCAGATGGCGCCATCATCCGCGAAATTAAACCCAGCGCTGTAATCGACGCGATCCTCGCCAAACGAAACACAGGCACGAACATGGCAATGGCCGAGATGACCATAGCTCTTGGTCCGGGTTTCCTGGCAGGAAAAGACGTAACTGCCGTAATCGAAACCATGCGCGGCCACGACCTCGGCAGACTGATTTTACAGGGCCATGCACAGCCGAATACAGGCGTCCCCGGTGAGATAGGCGGCAAGAGCACCCAGCGGGTACTGCGTGCCCCGGCCCATGGAGTTGTAACTGCCCACAAGCGGATAGGTGAAGTCGCAGAGCGAGGCGAGGTTGTCTTTGCCGTTGATGAACAAGAGGTGCACGCGCCCTTCACTGGTCTGGTGCGCGGAATGCTCCGCGATGGTATGGAAGTCCCACAGGGGATGAAGACCGCCGATATCGACCCACGTACAGACATTGACGTAAGCACAATCTCCGACAAAGCGCGGTGCCTTGGCGGTGCGGTGCTCGAAGCATACCTATATCTTCGCAACCAAAAGGAGGCCCCACGATGATACAGAATGTTCTGGCCTTTGCGGCCCAAAAAACCGGAGAGGGCGAAAAGGTCGCCCTTATTACAGTGACCGCAACCAGCGGCAGTTCACCCGCCAGTGCCGGACAGGTTATGGCTGTTCTTACCGACGGCACCACTGCAGGCACGGTCGGCGGCGGGGCTTCGGAGTACCGTCTGATCAAGCAGGCGGTGCAGGCTATCAAGGACGGCACTGGCGTATTTGAGTTCTCATTCAACCACACAGACGAAGGCATGGCCTGCGGCGGAAGTCTCAGTGGCATTGGAAACGTGCTTGGCAGCCAGGCAAACATAGCAGTTTTTGGCGGTGGGCATGTCGCCCAGAGCTTTGCCAAAGTCGCGGCGCTCACCGGGTTTAACGTCAGGATAATCGAGGACCGCGAGGAGTTTGCTAATTACTTCGAAGACGCAAGCTATATCGTCTGCACTCCGGATAAGTACGAAGAAGTGGGCGCGCTCGCCGGCTGCGACTACGCCGTCATCTGCACAAGGGGGCATTACACCGACACCGACGCCCTTCGATACTGCTTGACAAAACCGCTAAAGTACCTGGGCATGATAGGCAGCGCCAGAAAAACAGCCGCAGTGCTGGAAATACTGCGGGAAGAAGGCGTGTCGGATGAAGTGCGTGAGCGGGTCTTTGCACCGATAGGTTTAGACGTAGCAAGCGGGGCTCCCGCCGAGATTGCCATTTCGATAATGGCTGAAATTCTGTTGGTTAAGAACGGCGGCAAGCCGGCGCATAAACGGGCGGATATATAGCTGACAAACCTCAAGGTTGTCACAAGAGTTGCAAGGGTTTGTGTAGGGCGCGGCGACCCGACGCGCTGTTTAGCCAATGTCAAGTTCAATAACTAAGGTCTTAAGGTCAAGGGCTTAATATGAAATCACCTGCGGTACACTATCCTCGCCCGCAGGCGAATTAAAACTCAGACCTTGATCTTGAACTTAAGCCCCTGACCTCAAAGACCTTAAGCCTAAAATCTTAAGTCTAAAAAACACCCACTCCTTGGAACAGCTTTCGAAGTCCATTTACTATAAATTGCGAAAGGGTGAACTGACTTGAAATTCGACAGAAAAACTGTACTGGAACGCCTGAGGGCGCAGGTGGCTGCAGGCAAGCCAATTGTCGGCGCGGGTGCGGGCACAGGCCTTTCGGCTAAATGTGCCGAGGCTGGCGGTGCAGACCTGGTCATAATTTACAACTCCGGGCGGTTCCGTATGGACGGGCGCGGTTCTTTGGCTGGACTGATGTGTTACGGCAACGCAAACGACATCGTCATCGATATGGCCAGGCAGGTGCTCACGATTGTCAAAGACACTCCCGTTATCGCGGGTGTTTGCGGCACCGACCCCACCCACATCATGGAGCGGCTCTTGTTACAACTGCGCGACATCGGCTTTGCCGGCGTTATAAACTTCCCGACTGTGGGGCTCTGCGACGGTATATTCCGCCAAAACCTCGAAGAAACAGGCATGAGCTTTTCGTTGGAAGTAGATATGATCCGACAAGCACACGAGCTGGACATCTTCACTATGCCGTATGTATTTACCGTGGAAGAGGGGGTCGCCATGGCCAAGGCCGGCGCGGACATGCTGGTTACCCACATGGGCCTGACCACTAAGGGCGCAATTGGCGCCAAGACTGCAAAAACGTTGGAAGAGTGCGCGACGCTTACCCAGGCAATCCGCGACGCGGCGGTAAGGATCAACCCGGAGATAATCGTCATCTGCCACGGTGGCCCAATCTCAGAGCCGGAGGACACAAAGTATATGCTCGAGAATACCCACGATATAGTAGGCTTTGTCGGGGCCTCGAGCATGGAGCGCCTGCCCACCGAGATTGCCATCACCAAGCAGGTAGAGAGCTTCAAGGCGCTAAAACTCTAAAATATCTGTAATGATTGTGGCCATAATTCAGGTTATATAAGTGTTCGACTTTATCGTACTATGATTCGCTATCCCTCTGCTGTTGGGGATTTTTCCAGCAGTCTAGTGAGCTGGTTCTTTGAGGTGTCTTTCCGTCTCTTCAACCAAGGAGGTTTTACGTGAAACTTGTAGTTATTGGTGGCGGCGGTGTGCGCTCTATGTTTCTGGCGAAAAGCCTTGTCCAGCGTGCCAGGGTTTGCAACATCCGCGAGATTGTGTTTATGGACACAGATATCGAGCAGCTTGGCATCTACAGCAAGATGGCCCGACAGGTGGCTGCGCAAATAGACCCATCCGTAAAGTTTTGGCTAACACCGGACGCCAAAGCAGCGGTTACAGACGCGGATTACATCATAACAACTATCCGGGTAGGCGGCAACGAGGCGCGGGTGGGAGACGAGCGGATTGCCCTCTCTCATGGTGTGCTGGGACAGGAGACTACTGGCGCCGCCGGTTTTTCATACGCTATGCGCTCGGTGCCTGTTTTGGTGGAGTACTGCGAACTCATACGCTGCTACTCGAAGCCCGGTGTGGTAATGTTGAACTTTACCAACCCAGCCGGCGTGGTTTCTCAGACCCTGCTAGACCTCGGCTACGACTTTGCACTAGGCGTTTGCGATGCGCCCAGCGGGCTGCTCCACGATATAGCGCGGCTCTACGGTGCGGCCCCCGACGACGTTGTCGGGCGGTGCTTTGGCCTCAACCACCTATCGTTTTTCGACAGCGTGCAAATTGAGGGCAAAGAGCGGCTGCGGGAGCTTATTGAAGACGACTGGCTCTACACACACACCGAGATGAAACACTTTGACAAAGACCTAGTTCAGCGAATGGGTCTGCTCCTTAACGAATACCTATACTACTACTTTTACCCAGAGGTTGCGATAAACAACGTTCTCGCCGCCGGGGTGACTCGGGGAGAAGTTATACGCGACATTAACATTGGGATGAACAAAGAACTCTCCGGTATGGACATCGAAAAAGATTTTGAGCGCTGCCTCGCTGTTTTTGAAAAGTGGTACGGCAAGCGCGAGGCGGCGTACATGCAGGGCGAGACAGGCAAGGCGCCCCACAAGCCGCCATTCAAGTTCGACATCAACTCTAAAGCTGTAGGCGGCTATGCCGGGGTGGCGCTGAAGTACATCGAGGCTGTGCAGTCGGGCAAGGCGGCTAAGATGATTCTCTGCGTGCGCGGCAACGGCGCTCTGCCCGGGCTGCTCGACACTGATGTGGTGGAGGTATCCTGCACTATCGCGGGGTCCGGATTTACCACGGACAAGTTTGCACGGATTGACGAGATCCCCATGGAGCTGATTCGGCGGGTTAAGATGTACGAGCGCCTGGCCTCCAGAGCAATCCGAAAAAAGAGCAAGAGCGTGGCCGTCGACTGCTTGATGATGCACCCGCTTGTGGGCTCCTACTCCCGCGCCAAAAGCCTGTGTGAGGCCTACTTAGAGCACAATAAAGACTACACCGTAGACTGGACATAAGATTCGCTTTAGGGGCGGGCTGATTACTATATGTCCAATCCTGATGACAAGCACAGACTAGACAGCACCCCCTTGGAGGTAAAAGCTAATGGCAGGCATTTCTCTGCGAAATATTTACAAGGTATACCCGGGCGATGTGACCGCCGTCAACGATTTTAACCTGGAAATAGAAGACAAGGAGTTCATCATCCTGGTTGGTCCGTCTGGCTGCGGGAAGTCCACCACCCTGCGGATGATCGCGGGGCTGGAGGAGATCACCAAAGGCGAGCTCTACATCGGAGACCAGCTGGTCAACGACGTCGAGCCCAAAAACCGGGACATCGCCATGGTCTTCCAAAACTACGCGCTCTACCCGCACATGAGCGTCTACAAAAACATGGCTTTCGGCCTAAGAATGCGCAAGATGCCGAAGGATGAGATTGACGAGAAGGTCAGGGAGGCAGCGAGAATCCTGGATATTGAGGAGCTGCTCGAGCGCAAGCCCAAGGCGCTTTCCGGCGGGCAGCGGCAGCGGGTGGCTCTCGGGCGAGCCATGGTGCGCGACCCCGCCGTCTTTCTGCTGGACGAGCCGCTCTCCAACCTGGATGCCAAGCTGCGCACCTCCATGCGCACAGAGCTCACCAAGCTGCACAAAAGGCTGGGCACCACCTTTGTCTACGTTACCCACGACCAGATTGAAGCCATGACCATGGCCGACCGCATCGTGGTTATGCACGACGGCTTTATCCAACAGGTGGATACGCCGCAGAACCTTTACGACAGGCCCCAGAACCTATTTGTCGCCGGCTTTATCGGCACCCCACCCATGAATTTTCTTGAGAGCGTGATTGTCAAAGTCGGTGAGCGCTACGTTGCCCGGGTTGGTGACGCCGATCTGCCACTGCTCCCAGACCGTCTCTCTTACGACAAGGTTGTGCCTTATGAGGGCAAGGATGTCGTTGTCGGTGTCCGTCCAGAGAATCTGCACCTGGACCCTGCCTACCTGAACCTGCCCACCACCGGTGTGCTGGACGCTGGTGTAGACTTGGCCGAGCTCATGGGCTCTGAAATTTACGTATACGCCAGGAGTGGCGAGACGAGCTTTATTGCCAAAGTTCCGCCGCAGTTGGGCGTGGAGAGCGGTGCTAAGATTAAAGTTGCGGTGGACTGTAACAAAACCCACCTATTTGATAAAGAGACGCAGCATGTGATTGTTTAGCGCCGGCGCAAACGCCGCCCATATGGGCGGCGTTTGCTTATTAGCAAGGGGTATGCCCGGTGGCTTTTTCCGCGAAACTTGCCAACTGTTGGCGGACATGCTATACTCTATACTGTCAATTTTTGCGAAAAATTATATTTCCCGGGAAGTTGTTATCGAACACATGCGTTTTCCGCGCTTGTGTATGCCTCCATCAGGCAGCGATAGATAGAAAATCAACCTAGCGCTACCTGCGTACGAGATAGTAGTATCGGTAGTAAACCATAAACAGATATTTAAATTCGGAGGAGAAATTTAGGTTTGGTACAGATAATTTTTGGTCTTCTTGGTGGCCTTGCAATATTCATCTTCGGGATAAAGTCGATGAGCGATGGCCTGCAAAGCATGGCCGGAAAAAAGACCCACGCGGTTATGGGCAAGCTTACCTCCATACCTATTGTAGGGGTGCTTGTGGGATCGCTGATCACCGTCGTTACCCAGAGCTCCACCCTGGTGACGGTTATGGTGGTCGGCTTTGTAAACACTGCCATGCTAAACCTCAAGCAGGCTATATCGGTTATAATGGGTGCTAACATCGGAACTACGCTTACCGCGCAGATGGTGGCCTTTAGAATCACCGACTATTGGATTTTTCTCGCCGCGTTTGGGTTTATAGCCTTTTTCTTCTTCAAGCAAAAGACTGTTAAGAACGCAGGATTTACCGTGTTCGCTCTGGGTATGTTGCTCTTGGGCATGGCGCTTATGAGCCAGGCAATGGTGCCGCTGCGCCACGACCCTGCCTTCCAAGAGCTTATGCTCACATTCAGCGACAATCGCATACTGGCAATGCTGGTGGGCACGCTGTTCACGGCACTTGTTCAGAGTTCCACTGCGGCCACCGGCGTTATAGTCGCCATGACAATGGAGGATCTCATTCCCTTCCAGGCGGCACTGCCACTGGTTTTGGGGACGAATATAGGCACTACTATTACGGCGGTGTTCGCGTCAATCGGCGGCTCGCTCTCGGCTAAACGGGCGGCCCTGGCTCACGTGCTGTTTAACGCATTCGGCGTGGTGCTCTTCCTCATTTTCCTATCGCCGTACGAGAGCTTGATACTGTCAATCTCCCCGGCGTACGATGTCCCCAGGCAGGTTGCCAACGCCCACACCATGTTCAGTGTGATAAACACTGTTGTCTTCCTGCCGTTTATAAGCCAGTTTGCCAGGCTGCTGACAAAGATGATCCCAGGGGAAGATGTGGGGGAACAACAGGGTGCCATTTACCTGGACTGGCGGATAGTAAACATGCCGGGCGTGGCCATCAACCTGGCTCAGCAGGAGATACTGCGCATGGCGCAGTTTGCCAGAGAAAACATAAAGCTTGCTGTGGAAGGCCTGATTGAGCGGGACAGCAAAAAGTTAGAGGCAATGAAGGCTCAAGAAAATCTAGTGGACGGCCTGGAAAAAGAGATTATGCACTACCTGGCCCAAGTCTCTCAGCACAGCTTGAGCAACGATATGTCTATCCGACATACTGGGCTTCTACACGCCTGCAACGACATTGAGCGGATAAGCGACCACGCCGACAATATCGCCGGTTTCGCGCTGAGCGCCATTGAAAATGACGTGATTTTTTCCGACGCGGCAATCGAAGAGCTAACGACGATGTACGGCATGGTAATGGAAATCTACGATACGGCCATAAGGTCAGTAAAGGATAACGACGTAACCTTGATACCCAGGATAAAAGCGCTTGAGGCGGCAATCGACCTCAAAGAAAACGAGCTGCGCGAGGCCCATATCAGGCGGATGAGGGAAGGGCGCTGCGGTGTTTCTGCCGGCGTGATATTTAGGGATATTGTGCTTAACTTTGAGCGGATAGGCGACCACTCTAACAATATCTCCCACGTGCCTCAGGATAAACTTTAGATAACGATGGTAATCGTCCCGCACAATACCGGGCGGATTGCTATCTGCTCCTACGGGGCGTATAGTAGCAATTATTGTCAATATTTTGCTTTGCGGCGCAAAGTGTGCTATACTGACCGGAACAACGTGCGTATGAGGAGGTAATAAAGTGATGTCGAGTCAGGCGCTGATTTTAATTGTTTTTGTTGTGTACTTCGGCGTGATTGTTTCTGTGGCGCTGCGCTTTAGGCAGTCTAAAAACCTTTCGGACTACTTTTTGGCGGGCAGGAACTTGAACAAATGGGTAGGGGCGCTTTCCGCCCAGACTTCGGACATGTCGGGTTGGCTGCTTATGGGGCTGCCTGGAGCTATCTACGCGGCGGGTACCGGCCGAGCCTGGATTGCGGTTGGGCTGATTGCCGGCACCGTGCTCAACTGGTGTTTTGTCGCCAAAAAGTTGCGGCGCTACACTATAGTAGCGAACAACTCGGTAACACTGCCCGAGTTTTTGGAAAATCGCTTTCAAGATAAGTCGCAAGTGCTAAAGATTACGTCGGCGATTTTCTTTGCTGTATTTTTCACCGTTTACGCGGCGTCTGGGTTTGTGGCAGGTGGCACACTGTTGCCACAAATTTTCGGCGTCAGTTACCAGACCTCTGTCGTGATTATCGCCAGCTTCGTGGTGCTCTACACCCTGATAGGCGGTCTGATGGCAATCAGCTGGACAGACTCTATCCAGGGCATGATGATGCTGTTGGCGGTATTTTTCCTCCCCATTATTGTCATCTCGCAAATGGGCGGCTGGTCGGAGGTCATGGCCGGCATACCCGGCGGATACTTCAACATGATGTCGGACGGAGCGGGCGGCACGATCGCCGCACGATCGATTATCTCCGACGTGGCCTGGGGCCTTGGGTATTTCGGTATGCCACATATTCTCATCAAGCTTATAGCTATTAAAAAGGAAAGCTACGTCTCTAGTTCTGCGGTTATAGCGATTGTCTGGGTTCTGCTGGCTCTTGGTTCCGCTGTCATGGTTGGGCTGGTTGGCACCGCGTTTGTGCCGGGCCTTGAAAACTCTGAGACAGTTTTCATCACAATGGTCAGGATGATATTCATTGACAGCGGCAACGTTGGGGCGATGCTCCTGGGTGCGCTCTTCTTGTGCGGAATGTTCGCGGCGATTAAATCTACCGCCGACTCCCAGCTGCTTGTGGGTTCTTCCGCCATTGGCGACATTTACAAAGCCGCCAAAAAGAATGCCACCGATAAGAACCTGGTTTGGTTCAGCCGCGGCGCTGTGTTCGTAGTTGCACTGGTTGCACTCTGGATTGCCGTCGACGCTTACGACCCCGCACTTGGCGGACCCAACCGCAGCACTGGTGTTATGGTGCTTGTGGCCATGGCTTGGGCGGGTTTTGGCTCTGCCTTTGGGCCGCTTGTGCTCTGTTCACTCTTCTGGAAGCGCACCAACCGCGTGGGCGCGATAGCGGGTGTTGCTACAGGTGGACTTACAGTAATCATCTGGACGTATGTTCCGCTGGTTCAGGGCGCGACCCTTGCCGCGAGCACCAGGCTATACTCACTTGTTCCCGGGTTTTTCCTCTCACTTGCGGCGATAATTATCGTCAGTCTGCTGACAGCTGAGCCCTCAAAAGAGATACTCGCGGACTTTGAGACCGCGCAGAAGCCTCTAAACGACTAAATGTAAGCGAGCCATATTAACGGTCGAGCTGAAAAGCTCGGCCGTTATTTTGGTTGTAATTACTCGTTAAATAGTTAACAGCAAGGCGAAATGGGTGAATCTTGACAAATATTTGGGCGAATGTTATAATTTTAGAGATTGAGCTTTATATTGGGCCTGTTCTCACACCTTACAAAAGCAGCGTGTAAGGGGCTGGGGCAGGTCTATTTGAGGGAAATTTAGATGAAATGAGGAGAGGCGATGAGAAAGGTTTTTCTGTGCAAAGAAACTGCCAGTGGCGAGACACGAGCTGCCTTGGTGCCCTCAGATGTCAAGGCGCTGACCGGGATGGGCTGCGAGATTGTGGCAGAGAGCGGCGTTGGGCTAAAGGCTGGCTATACTGATGACGACTACGCGGCTGCGGGTGCAAAAATTGTGCAGACCCAGGGCGAAGGCTACGCTTTTGCCGACATTGTGGTGCGCGTAAACAAGCCGGACGACATAAGTGGAATACGCGAAAGCACGCTGCATATCAGCTCGTTTGACGTGTTTAATGAACCGGCGGCCATAAAACAGTTCGCGGACGCGGGCATTAAAATGGTGAGCCTGGAGATGATGCCTCGTACAACCATTGCTCAAAAAATGGACATACAGAGCTCGCAGGCCTCGCTGGCTGGCTACTATGCGGTTTTGCTGGCCGCCACTCGTCTGCCCAAAATCTTTCCGATGATGATGACGCCCTCGGGGACAATTTCGCCGGCACGCGTATTTATTATTGGCGTGGGCGTCGCCGGGCTGCAGGCTATAGCCACAGCAAAGCGGCTTGGCACCAGGGTCGAGGCTTTTGACACCCGCCCGGTCGTTGAAGAGCAAGTAAAGAGCTTGGGCGCCAAGTTCGTAAAAATCGACCTGGGTGAGACCGGCCAGACCGATCAGGGCTATGCGCAGGAGCTTACACCCGAGCAAGTTGAGCTTCAGCGCAAGGGCCAGGCTAAAGTCTGCTCGCAGTCGGACGTGGTCATCACCACAGCAAAAGTCTTCGGACGCAAAGCTCCCATACTGTTGACCAAAGACATGGTCTCGCAGATGAAGCCCGGATCGATAATCATAGACATGGCTGTAAGCACTGGCGGCAACGTCGAGGGCTCCGACCCCGAAAAGGACGTCGTGCTCGAGAACGGCGTTACTATCATCGGCGGCGACAGGCTGGAGCGCTTTGTGCCCAAGGACGCTTCAAACATGTTCTCCGGCAACATAACCGCTTTTCTCACCCATTTTTGGGACACCGAGAACAAGGTGATGAAGTGGGATGAGTCGGATGAAATAATAAAGGGCTGCCTCATAACTTCGGGCGGCAAGGTAGTACACGAGCGCTTCCAGTAGGAGGAGAAAGGAGAACGCAATGGATTCCGTATTGCTTTTATTTATTTTCGTCATCGCGGCCTTTCTGGGCAAGGAGCTTATATCCAAGGTGCCCTCTCAGCTGCACACGCCGCTGATGTCCGCGACCAATGCCATTTCTGGCATAACCGTAGTGGGCGCGGTTGTTACCGCTGCCATATTTGCGCCTGGTACGTTGGGCATGATACTTTCTTTAATTGCCATTGTACTCGCCACCATAAATATGGTAGGTGGTTACATGGTAACCTCGCGTATGCTGGAGATGTTCCGCAAAAAGGGGGATAAAGATTAATGGCTATCAACCTTGCGTACATTGCAGCTTGTCTGCTCTTTATTCTCGGCATAAAAAAGCTCAACAAGCCGGATACCGCGCGCCAGGGGAACTTTCTTTCCTCTCTGGGTGCGTTGGTCGGTGTTGTAGCAATCTTCTTTGAAAATGAGGTTGTGCAGTCCTGGAACAACGCCCACAGCTGGCTGCATAACGGTATTCTGTGGGTAGTTGTAGCTATGTTGATAGGCGCTATTATAGGTGCTATCTGGTCGAAAGTAGTCAAGATGACAGGCATGCCCGAGCTTGTGGCTCTTTACAACGGATTTGGTGGGCTTGCAACCGCTTTTGTGGCTATTTCGCAGTTCATGTATTTGTATATAGTGTGGGCGGGCCGGAGCGAAGGCGGCGGCCCTATCGTGATGTTTTCTATCGGCATCACGGTTTTCATTGGCGCGATTGCCTTCACAGGTTCTATGCTGGCTTGGGGTAAACTGGCTGAGAAAGTTACCGGCAGCGCCGTAGTTTTTCCCGGCCAAAAGGCGATAAATCTAATTCTTGTGCTGGGCGCACTGGCAGCTATTGTTGTGCTTGTGTTGCCAAATGTTGACCCGGCCACCAAGACCACCGCGGTAATAGCGCTGACGGCGATTTCTCTTATTCTCGGCTTTACATTGGTACTGCCTATCGGTGGTGGAGACATGCCGGTCGTAATCTCTCTGATAAATAGCCTGACAGGACTTGCGGTGGCTATGGCCGGATTTGTTGTTTCCAACACCATGCTGATAGTTTCGGGTGCGCTGGTCGGCGCCTCGGGCATGATTCTCACACTAATAATGTGCAAAGCCATGAACCGCTCCATAGGCAATCTGCTGTTTAGCGGGTTTGGCGCGGCGGCTACTCAGTCCACCAAGGGCCCGGGAGCTGAACCCAAGGCTGTTTCTGCCGAAGACGCTTACATGGTACTTGAAGCCGCCCAGTCCGTCGTGTTTGTTCCCGGCTACGGCATGGCGGTGGCACAGGCCCAGCACGTTGTAAAAGAGCTGGCCGAAAAGCTTGAAGCTAACGGCGCAGAAGTTAACTTTGCCATCCACCCGGTTGCCGGCCGTATGCCTGGCCACATGAACGTGCTGCTGGCCGAAGCAGACATCCCATACGAGCAGCTCAAGACCATGGATGAAATAAACCCGCTGCTGCCAACCCAGGATGTAGCCATAATAATCGGAGCCAACGACGTTGTAAACCCGGCGGCCGAGACCGACACAAGCTCGCCCATTTATGGTATGCCCATCATCAAGGCTCACGAAGTCAAGACTGTGTTTGTGCTCAAGCGCGGCAAAGGTCGCGGCTTCTCCGGCATTGAAAACGAGCTGTTTAGCATGCCGAACACCCTTATGATTTACGGTGACGCTAAGGCAACTATATCTTCGCTCTCCAAGGAGTTTAGCGGGGACTAATTTGGTCTTTACTGGCGTTTAATTGCAAAAGAAGATCCCCGCTTATATGGCGGGGATCTTTGTGTATGGTTTACTATTTGTCAGCGATTACCTGGGCGGCTTGAGCCTGATCAAAATTGGGGTTGAAGGCGTAGAAGTTTTGGCAGTCTAGGTTGTCTTGGGCTATGCGTAGGGCTTCGCAGAAGCGGTCAGTTGACAGTGAGTGGGTAATGTGATGAATAGGGGGATTTTCCTCTAAATTATTGTTCGGCCCACCCACGCGCCACGCACCACGCTCCATCGACATGAAATCGGTAGGATTGATTGTTTTTGTACGGCACGGCGCTGCTTCGCGAGGGCTGCCGGCATCGACGACGCAAACGCACCCTTGTCAAACGAGTGGCGCCATGATATTATGGACTTGCTAGCTGTTAGAAGCATTTGTGGGATAAGGATATTGAGCTGAAGTTTGCTGTAGGTGATGTCGCATGTTCAAGAGACTTCGAAGCAAAAAAACGTATCAAGCCAAGTGGATGAAGTTTATGATGCTGGGGATGTTTATAGCAGCCATATTTTACATTCCAATGTATTTTTTCGCAGAAAGCGAGATTCTTAGGCTCGCAATACTATTAGTATTTTTACCAGTAATCACAAATATGGTGAACAAGGTTGTTGACAAACGATTTGATATAAATCCTTCAGTTGACATTAAGATGTATGACTACATGCAAGCGCTTGACTTGGGCGTTGAAATGTCTTGGACGGCACCAGAATTTATTGTCGAGGCCAGAGAAAATTTAGCATTTGTAGAAATTGAAAATATTGGTGATGCTTTTCTCAGCAAGATTAAAATTGTTCCGAACCACAACAAGAAAAAAGGAAATGAAATATTTGATGTTCCCTTTCCCCTACCCAAGGGCGAGAAACTGTATTTCGTGTTGCCCACGTCGTATTTACAGCACGAAGAAAGCAGCCTAAGTATAATCTGCTACTCTTATGGGATAGATGACGCGAAAAGATTTTCCGCCCCTATTATCGATTTAGGTAGGTATAAGACTTTTTCAAAAATATCTTTTTCATGTGAGCTGAAAGAGAGGAAGAAAGACAAGAGAGTGTGTGTAAGAATCGCCTTTTAGCAAGCGCAAAATACCCAACTTTGTTATGGAAGAGGATAACTTGCATGACAAGAAATTATTTGCAATGTGCCACGCACCAACCTCACCGGCATGAAACTGGTGAGGTTGGTGCGTTCGTGAGACGCTGAAATGACTACTTCCCCGCTGCGACCTGGGCGGCTTGAGCCTGATCAAAATTGGGGTTGAAGGCGTAGAAGTTTTTGCAGTCTAGGTTGTCTTGGGCTATGCGTAGGGCTTCACCAAACCGCTGGTAATGCACAATCTCACGCTCGCGCAGAAAACGTATCGCGTCTTTGACGTCGGGGTCGTCTGCCAGCCGCAGAATATTGTCGTATGTAGTGCGGGCCTTTTGCTCTGCCGCGACTGTGCAAGAACAACAAAACACCTCAAAATTTCCAGTAAATTTCGAAAGGCAGCTCCCCTGTCTCAGCATCTCGCCTGCCTACATTGATACGGTCAATCAGCGTCTCAACGCTCTCCCGGTTAAGCCTTTGCAAGCTCAGATACCGCTCGGCAATATGGCAACGGCTATCCCCTGATTCTATTCGCTTATCCAACGCAGCGAACCTCTCCTCCGCCTCGACAATCAAAGCCTCCATGCGTTTTTTACCGGAGCGAAAGTCGCCTGAAAGCTCCAAAAACTCATCCTCGGATATCAGCGCCTTGACTTTGTCCATGTACAGGTCTTTGATACCTGCCGAGTATTCGATCAGCTTTTTACGGTATGTGGCCAGCTCATCCTCCAACCTAGTCCTCTGAGCCTCAAAGTCGCCTGGAGGCCGAATTTTTGCGGCTAGCTCATCCTTGTCCAGGTAGGTATCAGCCAGTTTGTTGACTTCGCTCAGTACTGTTTGCTCCAGCTTCTCCACCGAGATAAACGAGCCGATGCAGGCATCCTTAGAGGCGTGGCGGCTGGAACATTTAAGATAATGTTTGCCGCGGCTTTTGGAAGAGCGCATAGCATACCCGCAGTTGCGGCAGATTGCCTTGCGCGCAAACAATCCGATGTTGCCCGTCGAGAATGGCCTTGCCTTTTGCGACACAAGTGCCTGTACCCGGTTCCACAAGTCCTCGGGGACTATGGGCTCGTGTGTCCCCTCGACGATGTACCAGTCACCTCTAGGGCGCGGCCTTACCTCCTTTGTTTTGTAGGACACACTGCCGTATTTGCCCTGCACCATATTACCTATGTAAATCTCATTGGTCAGCATATCGGAGATGGCGGAGTACCTCCAAAGTGTGCTGTTCCTGCTCTTGGGTTGGCGGTAGCGCAAGCCTTTGAGCCGCTTGTACTCAGTGGGGTTGGGAATACCGCGGTCATTCAGAATTCTGGCAATTGCCATTTTGCCGTACCCCTGCGAGAACAAGCTGAACACCTCCCGTACAACCGCGGCGGCATCCTCGTCAATGAGCAAGCGGCCCTTTTGGTCAGGGTCTTTCATGTACCCATACAACGCAAAAGACCCGATATGGAAGCCGCTCTTCCTGCGCTCGCACAGCACGCTGCGTATGTTTTCGGACATGTCCTCTAAGTACCACTCGTTGACCAGGCCGTTGATCTGCCGGGACTTTTTGTTGCTCTTATTCGCGGTATCGGCGCCATCCACAATGCTGACGAATCGTATGCCCCAGGCTGGGAGCAGGCCGTGTATGTACTTTTCGACCAGCTCCAGCTCTCTAGTAAATCGGGACTGTGTCTTACACAGGATTATATTGAACCGCCTATTTTCGGCGTCCGCCAAAAGCCGTACGAACTCTGGGCGGCTGCGGTCCGCGCCAGCGTAGTCGTCGTCGTTATAAATGTCGTACACTTGCCAGCTATGCTCCGCGGCGTAGCTGAGCAGCATTGACCTTTGGTTGCGTATACTTTCGCTGTAGTCCGCATCCGGTCGCTTGTTCTTATCCTCCTCCGAGAGCCGCGTGTAAATGGCGACTTTCGGGCGTGCTCCCGCATCACTTCCGGTCAATGGTCTGCACACCTTTCTCCGGCTTAGGCGAGCAAGTTTTTTCGAGCCGGCAGACAAGTTCCAGCCACTTTCCCCGGAACGCCAAGAGGCGCGTCTGTTCGCACTCCCCCTGGAAATAATTTTCACATACAACAATGGTGTTTTTGGCCACACACTCACCCCGCAGTCTCTACAGGGTATGAAGCCGAGCTTGTATGATATGATCTATGCCATAATGTTATTTTTATCGTATAATCTCCGCAGAGGGGCACGGACATTATACGATGCGCAACGCCTCGCCGCTAAAGCGGAAACCGGATTTTGATGCACAATTATACTAACGCTGCGCTTATGGCATAATAAACTCAACCGTTTGTTCGGCATGCTTACCGGCTTGCTCCAAAGCGACGGAGTGATCGCCCGCAAGGCTGCCGCAAAAAAATATTCTAGCTCTTTACTCATAACCAGACACACTGTTGTCGTAAGTGATAGGAACATATTTGAAAAACTACTTGTAATTCTTGAATTTACGCACTTCATTAAAAACCACACAGCCAGCAGACGTTTCAAGAACAAAGATATAATCAATGAATTTACTGTAAGTGTTGCTGTAAATATAGCAGGATTGAATATTTCCATCAGCGAAGAATAATCAAATAAAGAAGTCTTAAACTTTATCTTGACACAAGTGTCGATATAAATTATAATAATGACATGACTGTCGGTATTTTCGTTTAGACAAGCCTACAAGTGACCGAGAGGAGTTAGCCATGCCAAAAGTAACCAATAAATATGTTGACGAAAAGAAAAAGGAAATTGCTGATGCAGCCATTCGTGTGTGCAAATCTAAGCCGGCCTACTCGGTAACAATTCGTGACGTTGTAAAAGAAAGTGGGATAAGTCAAGGGGGTATGTATCATTACTTTTCAAGTATAGATGAAATTTTTGTTGAGATTCTGAATCGAACCTATGAAGAATATTCAGTAAACGATGAAATTGAAAAAATCTTTGCAAGCAGAAAGCTGCCCTGCGAAGTCGTAACGGATTTTTTACTTTTACGAGGAAGATTGACAGATGACATATATAAACAATTCGGAGGACTAATATTTGATTTGCAAGCCATCTATATAAATGACCCCGAAAGAGGCAGAAAGATATTGGCAGGGATTAAAGCTAATGACGATGCTTATAGCGACTTCACCACGTTAAGCAATTACATTGATGAGCGTGTAGCTGACGGAAGTTTTGAATGTGCTATACCTAAAGAGTATATTCTATTCATTATTGTTACTGCGAGCGATGGTATAAAGAAAGCACTTGTTGACCCGGATAGCGCAGATGAACTTACATTTGTTGGTATGTCAAAGGAAGAATGTGTAACCGCAGAAAGTATGATGAAAATTTTAGCACAAGCAATCGTAAAATTGTTGGGAGCATGGGAGGGTAATCATGGGGAAAACCAAGAACTTTACGGAGGAATTTGTAAAGATAAACGGCATTGAGCAATATTTTTTACATTACCCCTCACCTCAAAAGGAGGTTGTTATATTTCTGCATGGCGGGCCGGGAGGATCTACATCTTTTCTTTCATATGTTTTGCAACCATATTGGGATTTTTGTACCATTGTTTACTATGACCAGCGCGGAGCAAGCAGAACACAGAAGAGAAGCAAATCAGAGCAAAAGGATTTGACTGTTGAAAATTTGATTGCCGATTTGAGACAAACAATCAAATATGTAAAGAACAAATACAAGACGGATAGAGTCATTTTGCTTGGCCAATCATGGGGAACTGTTTTAGGGACACAATATATTCTAAAATATCCGGAAGATGTTATAGGTTACATCGGAACAGGGCACTGTATTGATACTCGCCGGGATATGAAAATTATTTACGAAAAACTGAATGTGCTTATTACAAATAAAGGAAATAAAAAGGACGCAATAAAATTAAGGCAAATACAAAATTTACTCATTATGAGCGTTGATGATAAAAATTATGTTGCCAATGATATGAAATTTACTTATCTGAAACAAAAATACGGACTCAACTTAAAAAGCGGCAAGCTGTTAAGAGCTATGTTAAAAAGCCCAATTTTTAAGTTAAGTGATATTCTTTTAATGATTAAAGGGGTTAAACTAAATTTTCATCTGACAAAATGGTTAACAGATTACAGTATTTGGGATACAACTGAATATGCCGTTCCTGTTTTTTATATTCTCGGCAAGGACGATTGGCAAACCTCAAGTATGCTGGCCGCAAAATATTTTGAGAAAATTAACGCTCCACAAAAGGGGCTTTATTGGATAGACAATGCTGGCCATGCCACAGACATAGATAACCCGAAAGACTTTTGTAAATCAGTGAAAGAAATTGTTTCACAGTTGGCCGGGGCGCAAACAGATTGACAAATTTACCCATAATACTGCCCAAAGCGCAAGAACGAAACAATAGTAGATGTTGAAGTAACCGCTATCAAAGTGCCAGCCGCTAAGACGCAGAGCCGATAATATCAAAAGATGATTTTGAAAAAACCAAACTATCTTGAAAAAAATTATATGTGTTCCTATGAAATATGACACACTGTTGTCCTGTTTAGTGTGGCATAATAAAGAAAAAAGAAAGGCAGTGGCAACATGAGCAAAGAGCTGATCGCAAAAGCAGCGGAAGTTATAAAAAGCGAGACCGCCGAGTGGAGAGATGGCACGTGCACCCTCGCGTTGATTGATGAAGCCGGGTATCCTACGGCCTCTACAATGTCCGTTATAAAGTCAAAAGGCATAGGGGAACTTAAATTCAGCACCGGTCTTGATTCAAACAAGGCAAGGCGAATCCAAAAATGCAACCGGGCCAGCGTCTGCCTAAACTCCTCGAACTACAACATAACCCTAGTAGGCACAATTGAAATTTTGACCGACCCCAAGACGAAAAAAGAGATGTGGAACGCATACTGCGAAGAATATTGGACCGGGCCGGACGACCCCGACTTCTGCGTCCTGCGCTTTACCACAGAGCGGTACAACTTGTGGTTAGGCACAGAGGGAGCGGAAGGTATCTTATGAAAGTAAAGGTAATGCAAGGTTATCCCAGCAAGTGGCCGTTTCCGGGGAACTTCCCCACTTTTGCAAAGGGAACTCCGGTCAGCTTGGTGGAGGAAGAAGATGCGGACTTTGCGGGCTGGTACGCCAGCGAAATTGCAGGGCATGAGCCATATACACCGATAGCTTTCGTGCGCGATGGCAAACTTATAAGGGATTACAATCCCACAGAGCTAACTCAACAAGCAGGAGACATTTTGGAGGTTCGAGAGATTGTTCACGCATGGTTGCTCGCAACAAATGAACAGGGGGTAACCGGCTGGATTACCGCAGAGGCTGTTGTCAGTGTAGATAGTTAAGCAGTTCGAACAAGCACATCCCAGGAGCGCTATTTGTTATGGATATCTTAGACAAGCTCACAGTTTTAACCGATGCTGCCAAATATGACGTAGCCTGCACCTCCAGCGGCGTGGACCGCGGGGGTGCGCCGGGCTTTATCGGCAATGCGGTCGCCTGCGGGATTTGCCACAGCTTTTCCGCGGACGGCAGGTGCATTGCCCTTTTAAAAGTGCTGATGAGTAACGCATGCGTATACGATTGCAGCTACTGCGTTAACAGAAAATCAAACGACGTGCAGCGGGCGACCTTTGAACCCCGCGAGCTGGCCGAGCTGATGATTCAGTTTTACAGGCGCAACTACATCGAGGGGCTTTTCCTAAGCTCTGCGGTTGTGCGCAGTCCGGACTACACCTGCGAGCAGATGATCGAAGTTCTCTCGCTAATCCGCAACGAGTACCGTTTCCGCGGGTATATACACGTAAAGGCCATACCTGGTGCGGACGATAGGCTCCTGACCGCACTTGGTCTCTTGGCCGACCGCATGAGTATCAACTTGGAGCTGCCCTCACACGATAGTCTTAAGCTCCTGGCGCCGGACAAGAGCAAGGAGAGCATTCTGGTGCCCATGCGGAAAATAAGGACCGGAATCCGCGAGAATCGGACGGACTTGGTTAAGTACAGCAACGCCCCGAGATTTGTTCCGGCAGGGCAGAGCACCCAGATGATTGTGGGTGCAACCCCGGAAACAGATTACCAAATTATAAACCTGTCGGCGGCGCTTTACAAAAAATATGAGCTCAAGCGGGTATTTTACTCCGCTTACATGCCCGTAGTGTCGGGGCGCAATCTGCCAGCACTCGACGCCAAGCCGCAGCTTTTGCGGGAACACCGGCTCTACCAGGCGGACTGGCTGTTGCGGTTCTACCAGTTCGATGCCGCAGAGCTCCTGGACGAGCGCAACCCGAACTTCAACTTGCTTATCGACCCCAAATGCAACTGGGCGCTAAACCACTACGACAGCTTCCCGGTCGAGATTAACACAGCGCCATATGAGACGCTCCTTCGAGTGCCTGGCCTCGGCGTGATTAGTGCGCAAAAAATCGTAAAGGCCAGGCGAATGGGATCGCTGGACTTTCCTGACCTCAAAAAGATGGGCGTCGTCCTAAAGAGAGCGCAGTACTTCATCACCTGCCGAGGCAAACCGATAATAGGGCTGCCAAGCAACCCGGAAACTGTCATGCGAGGGCTTCTGTCCGAACGAGAGGTGACCCTCGCACAGCCACCTATGGAGCAGCTCTCGCTGTTTGACAGCACCGCCAGTACAAAAGAGGATTTGGTCAAATGCCTTACAGGACAAATATAGCGTACTTGTATGACGGCTCTTTCGAGGGGCTTTTGTGCTGTGTGTACGAGAGCTACTACCAAAAAGAACTGCCGTCTATGGTTTTTCACTACGGGGAGGCGCAAGCGACGCTGTTTCCGGTAAAAGAAATTGAGACAGATACTACCGCCGCAAAAAAAGTGGAGGATTCTATCGGCCGCAAAATCTCCAAAGAGGCGCTTAGACTAGTGCGCATGTGCTACCTCTCGCAGATGGAAGATCGCGAGCTGATCATCCTACGCTTTTTGCGCATGGGCTACAAGATAGGTTCTCCGGTTACGAATATGCTAGCTGACGACACCGTTCGGTCGATAACGCAAAGTGCAAAAAACGTGCAGGGCGAGAGCCACTTCTTCAAGATGTTTTTGCGTTTTTCAGAGTACAATGGGGCATTGGTGGCGACTATTGAGCCGAAAAATTTTGTTCTTCCATTAGTGGCGGCCCACTTTTGCGACCGATTCCCCAGTGAGCAGTTTTTGATCTACGATAAAAGCCATAAATGTGCGTTCGTTTACCAAAATGGCGAGAAGAACCTGACCGCATTGGAAGATCTTGAGCTCTCAGAAGTGGGGGAAGAGGAAGCGAAGTACAGAGCGCTCTGGAAGCGGTTCTACGATACAATCGCGATAAAGGGCAGGATAAACCCAAAGCTGCGGATGAGCCACATGCCCAAGCGCTATTGGGCACACCTGACGGAGTTTATGGAGTAAAGCGCAGACGCGCGCAGTTACAAATTATTAGGAGGCAGGCAACGGGCGCTTCCAAACGTGCGGGTACGGCGGCTTTGAGTTTTTGATAACTGACGAAAGCGGCCCCTATATCAAGTCATTTGTTAAAAATGAGGTTAAGGGAAGAGCGGCAGTGTAAGCATTGCTGCTCTTATGTTGCTCTTGCAAAGTAGTGCCATCTGCTGCTAAGTCCTCGTGCAAGTCGGTTATAATGTCGCCTTTCGAAGCAAGGTAATCCATCTTGAATGGTATACCTCCGGCAGAGACCGGGTAAATGCCGCTGGTGTGGTCCACAAAGTAAGCGTCAAAACCGGAGCTCTTGATTTCATCCATGCATAGACTGCGGGTTAGCTGGTAGACCATAGCAGAGATCATCTCCATGTGACCTAGCTCTTCAGTACCTATATCGTGTTCACAATGCGGCACCGGACCGCTCTCATAGAATTGTAGGCTTGTGACTTCCAACTCACGCAATACCAAAAGCTTTTTGGTATAATGAGATGGGGAAATGCTTATCTTCTACGGGCAGACAGTTCGAAATTTACACTCCAAGTAGCGCCGTCATCATAACTTGTTCTGTTCTGCCAATGGAAAGAACTTTGCGTTATATCAGAAAACACCCACTCGTTTAATCCATCAGATTCATCTTTGTTCCGAACAATGATTTGATTGCCAACCGGTCTGGCTTCCAGCACATGCAGAAAGCCGTGGCCGCCATAGCAAATATCCCAAGCATCCTTTGATGGATCGTAGGAGCGAATGGTTGTTCCATATTCGCCATCGGGATGCGGATTAATTTCTCTTTCTTTGCGGGAGGGGCAGATGAATATATCCTGAATTGCGGTTCCGTCTAAAATCCAAGAAAACAGCCACTCACCGGGGATGCGCCACTCATCGGGCGTGTCCTTTGCATATACGCCCTCAAAGTCCCAATCCCCAATGAATTGACCAAAGAGATTCAGTTTTTCTTGCAGTTCGCTATTGGGCATTTCGGAAATTAAAGCCTTTGAAAAGTCACTCATATTTTAGCGCTCCTATTGTGAATTTTCTAAATGCGGCTATTAACGGAATATTACAGCTAAAAGCGATTGTTTTTGCATTTATATTTTACATTCTTCGCAATAGCCTTCCAAAATTGTGCGATGTAAAATGTGGCGAGAGATAGACCGTATGCATAAACTATGATTTCAAATATTGCGTTAAATGTCATCGTTTGTAGATAGCCCGAATAAAAACCAAACATTAAACCGTTTAATGCATGAAAAATCAAGCCCCCCGCACTTAACAACCCTGCCAATACTGCTAATGAGTCATGTTTTTTCAACAATGAATACACCAGAAACCATGCTAACAAAGTAAAAACAATGTTAGGTAATGTGAACGACATAAACCACGGCACATATCCATAAACGACTTCTTCAGGCGGAAGCACCCCAAAAAATCTGACTAAGTACAATGTGTTCACTGTTGCGTTAAATATGCTTAATACATTAAGCAATTTACGGTGTGGCATAGAGCCTCCTTGGGTAATTATTTTCAAGGACGTTTATTCTCACAAATATTCCATTTCTGCGGCTATCTGCTTACTAGCTACCTGAAAAAAGATGTATTGATAAGTTCCACACCATGTGAAGTGCCATAGGTACAAAGATATTTCTTGTTTTAATAAATGAGTATGCAAAACCTACACTAAGCACCGCGACAGCAATACTGGCTGTTGCAAAGTCAGAGAGGTCAAAATCTCTGTAAATCCAAATCGGATAGTGGATAAGCGTAAATAGAGCTGCGTCCAGCGCGATCGCATATTGCGTTCTTATCTTCTTGAGAAATGCATTAAGTAAAAATCCTCGGAAAACAACTTCTTCTGTAACACCTACAAACACTACTGCTTGTAACAGTCTCGTTGGTACGAAGTTAGGGTGTATTCCTACCTCTCCAGAAACGAACCAAGCTGAAAGAGCCCGAACAATTGGGATAGCTATAATCGCCATTAAGAAATAGTAATCTCTAGACCATTTTATTTTGTTTGTGAACATTGCCTTTAAGCCAATCCACATATTATCATGGAAATGTCTAATCAGCAAAACAGCGGGCAAAGTCCATACTAGCAGCTTAATGGCAGATTCAACAAGCCCAAATGCAATACCGTCCAATGAATCAAGAAATACAGGGCGAATATATAACTCTCTTATGCTCCACACAGCAAAAAAGATGACTAAATATATACCTATATGCAAAACAGTTAAATTTCTCTTTGGGGTCATTATGTTGCTGCTCCCTGCTTAGCATGAGTTTTTACAATAAATACCTTAAAAACTGCCCGACTTATAATACCTACAACAATAAACACGTCAGCGAGATTAAAAATCGCAAAATTCATAAATAAAAATTCAAACATATCCCGCACAGCGCCAATAGTTATACGATCAAATAAATTGCCGAGGCCACCCGCAAAAATCATTGCTAGCGGTATGCGTATTAACCAGTATTTTTTTCCTGATAGAAGTCTGTGGTAATATACCAAAAGCGCTATCAGCGCCACTGCTTTCACTACAGAGACCACCCATGCAGACCAGTCATTTCCACCTAGAAATCCAAAAGCCATTCCAGAGTTTTCATAGTACCTAAGACCAAGCAAGCCATATATAAGAATACGGGGATCGCTACTTTGTAAGTTAGTGGATGACCAAATTTTCAGCCATAAATCCAACGCAACCAATACCGCCACGCCTATTACAAAAGAAGTCCGCAATTTCACTTTAGAGGCGTTCATATTAAAAACCATTCTTCTTTTTATTTATTTCCCAGATCATATAAAACTTTCGCGCCCTTTCAATTCTATAGTTGCTGCCCAGCGTTTTGCCTATTTCCTCGCTTGCATTTCACGTTCCATGATTTCTAACAGATAGGGTTTTGTTTCATCATCTAAGAAAAATGTAAAACTCATGTGGCAGCGACATTTTTGCTGACGTTCACCATCTAAAATAAAATCAAAGCCTTTCAGGCAACGAGAATTGCAAGCGATAGGGTCAATTAATCTGCTGCAATTCCCACCTTTTCTGATTGTGTCTTTCATTGTATCCGGCCACCCGGATACGTTATCTTCATAAGAAAAAATATTATCCGCATATACACGCAGCATGGGCAATTTCTTTCGGAAAACATAGTTTGCGACTGTTCGTTTGGTAGGCTTATGAATATATGACACGACATAGCCATTTGCCGCTTCTCTGATTTTCCAAATGCAATCATTCTCTTGCAGATAAGCATGTAATTGATTGATAAAGGCTTCATGTGAAGCCCCTGCCGCGATTAAAAAATCGCTGAATGGAATAGCTGGATTCGGCATCGTAGGCATTTCCCCCAATATAAACTATTCGCTACTGCTTATTAATTTAGTGCTTAAAAAAAAACGATACTGTACTATTATAGCACCTTGTTCTACCACAATCAATTAGCTATGAATAACGTACCACTTATCTCCCAAATAAAAAATCCAGCAACACATTCAGCGCTTTGAAAATCGCCAAAATCTCGATATACGTAACAGTCCGCTCCCTGCTCTCAATGCGTGAAAAATGTCGGCCAGTGCAACCGATACAGTCAACCGGGTGCGCAATATATAGCGTCAACACAGGCGGCGCGGTCGTGATTTCGGAGGGGTCTCTATCGCGGAGATAGCGAGCCTATATCTAGCTGAAGGACATATCACTGATGCACAAAGCGGCAAACCGGCGCTGGCTTACCGTTTCTTGCTGTAGAAGTTGGCTAGTCGGTAAGGGCACACCATAAAATTAGCGTCAACATATACTGACTTGTGAGGCTTACTCACGCCATTTCAATTGAAAGGCAGTTGACTCTTGATGTGTTCAAATAAAGACAAAAACAATTGCTGCGATAGTTGCTGCTGTTGTTGCAGTCATAACCAGAGTTGCAACGATAACGGCGGGAAGGACGTCGGCGATGAGCGATACACAGTTCGCCGGGTGCGGCTGACTAATAATGGCTGGTTTGTTGCCCGTCTTCAATTTGTGTATGTGGACTCTCAGGGAAGAAGCATTCGCACAAGAGGCACGGGAGACATTAGGTTAAACCAGACAGTGCAAGTAGACCCGGGCGATTATGGCGTGCCTGAGGGCGCAACGTTTCGTATTCACGCCAGCGTAGTGGCAGGGAGAGACAAAACCTCTACCGAGAGCTTTGTATACGGTTCCTCTGGCTCCTATGGCGCGGATTTTATAACAACGGGCACCACTCTAATTAATAGTCTGGTTTTTGACGGGCTATTTTGGATCTACGGGGATAGCAGTAACGACTCGGAGCCAAGAGGCGAAGTCATTGATGACGAATTCCACTTGCAGCAAAACTGCGATGAGAATCAAGAAAGTTGACGTCAATTCTGCTGTTGCAATAACCGTATAGGCCGGGTTCGTGAATATTTACATCCACGAGCCTATTTGTTTCTTAGCAATGATTTCAAGCGTCTCGCATTTGCGGGGCGCCTCTTTTTTGTAGCGTTAGTGCGAAAACCCCATAGATATAAATCAAAAAAATTGAAACACCCCCTTGACAACATAATCGCCATGTGTTATATTCAACATGTTGAATATAACACGAAGGGAGTATAACGATGTCTTTAAAGCATGGTTTACTGGGGCTTTTGAATTACGCGCCGATGACCGGCTATGAACTTAACAAGGAGTTTAACGGGTCGTTAGGCTACTTTTGGCAGGCTAAGGCAAGCCAAATTTATCGGGAACTCGACTCAATGGAGCAGAGTGGCTGGCTTACCAGCAAGCGCGTTGTTCAAGATGAAAAGCCGAATAAGCGAATTTACTCAATAACCGCGCAAGGTAAAACAGAGTTTTTAGACTGGCTTTCGTCGCTTGACCCGCTTAAAAACTTGGGACGAATGAAGAATGCGTTTTTAATACGCGTGTTCTTTGGCGGGGAACTTAGCCGGGAACAAACGTTGGAGCTGTTTCGCTCGTTTAGAGAAATTATCCTTGAGCAATCAAAGCAGATGCAGGCTGTTAAGGATGAGATAAACAGCCTTACGCCCGACGCTGGGTATGATTCCAACAAAGCAGTATACTGGAAGCTGACAGCATTATCCGGCGAAATTATGTATAAAGCGAACCTTGAGTGGGTGGATAAGGCTATCGAAATACTTGAGAACATTGCAGAAGAGTCGGAGACGAAAAATAGATAACCTTACTATCAACATTGGAAGGCGCCGTTTTCGCAAATAGCAATACAAATAATTAAATTTAGCTTAAACGCTTAAGATGTAAAACTTAATCAAAACTATTACATATCAGGAGGAACCACCGTGAAAGTATTAGTAGTTAACGGATCACCCAGAGGCGAGAGTAGCGGCACCATGGATCTGACACACGCATTTCTTGAGGGCGCAGGCTGGACTGACGCAGAAGTGATCGATCTATCAAAATCGAATGTTAAGGGTTGCACCGGCTGCTTTTCCTGCTGGGAGAAAACACCGGGGAAGTGTGTCATAGATGACGACATGAAGAATTTTTTACCCAAGCTGATTGAGGCTGATGTAGTCATAACATCATTTCCGCTGTACTGTTGCTATTTTCCAGGGCAGCTCAAAATTTTTATGGATAGAATGATACCTATTGCGCTGCCATTTATGGACAAAAACGCCGAAAGTGGTGGCCACCCTTTGCGCTACGATCTTTCAAAGCAGCGCCAATTTTACATTTCCACCTGCGGTTTTTGGACGGCAGACGGAAACTATGACAGCATCATCAAGCTGTTTGAGCGCGGGAACAAAACGATTAACCACAGAGCCTTCACTATCTTCAGCGGCCAGGGCGGGCTGTTCGGCGAGCCTGAGTTTAGCGAGCTGACAAAGCCTTATCTCGACGCCGTACGCAAAGCCGGCAGCGAGTTTGCCGCAGGAGAAATAAGCAAGGAAACGCAAGCAGCTCTCTCGCAAACTATCCTGCCGCGGGAAGTATATGAAAAAGGTGCGGATGAATCCTGGGAGGTTCAAGGCAACACATGATTAAAATGGAAAATGTAGAAAAGCGATTTGGGCAGCATACGGTTTTATCGGACGTAAATATCAACGTCAAAGAGGGCGAAATTTTTGGTTTGCTGGGGCCATCCGGGGCCGGCAAAACGACTATCATAAACATCCTCACCAATCAGATTAAAGAAGACAGCGGAACCAAAGAAGTGAAAGCTCTACCGCATGAAATAGGAATTATGCTGGATATAGGAGGGCTATACGCTCACCTAAACTGCCTAGAAAACCTAAATCTATATGCCGGTATTTACGGCCTGCCAAAAAGTAAGCCGATGGAAGTGCTGGAAAACGTGGGGCTTAAAGACAGTGCTAAGAAAACTGTGTCCACCCTTTCTCGCGGAATGACGCAAAGGCTAGCACTTGCCCGTGCGATTTTATATGAGCCAAAGCTACTGTTTTTGGATGAGCCTACAAGTGCTCTGGACCCAGGCACATCTAAAGGGGTGTGTAGGCTTCTGCAAGGGCTTAGAGAGCAGGGCACCACCATTTTTTTGACAACGCATAACATGGATGAAGCTCTTAAACTTTGTAATCGCATTGCGCTTTTATATGACGGAAAAATAGTTGAGCAAGGCAATCCTGTTGAAATTTGTGAACGATATGAAGCGGTACGCACAGTGCCGGATTTAGAAACAGTATTTTTGCAATTGACGGGGGTACAGCTATGAGAAACATCAAAGCTGTTTTTACAAAACAATTTTTGAGTTATACCAAAAACCCTGGCCAATGGGTTATGTCAGCAACGTTTTTGCTTATCCCATTTATAATGTCTATGGCTAATAACGAAGGGGTGGCCATATTCACCATACAGTTTGTTATTATGTTTGTGGGTATTTCAATGATAGGCGGCTCCGCTGGAATGATACTAGAGGACAAACAAACCATGAACTTGCGCTTTATGGGTATGGCGGGCGTCAAGCCATATCAATATTTGATTTCTACATGTGGCGTTTTGCTTATTGTTTCGTTGGGTGTCCTTACCCTGTTTGGGCTGATTCGTGGGCATTCCGGAGAAATTCTGATAAACTTTTTAATCGTTACTATGCTTGGTGTATCATGCTCCATACTGCTTGGGATAACGCTGGGCCTCTCTAAATTGGCACCATTTTCTTGGCTTGTGGGAATCCTGCTAGGAGTTGGGCCAGTTATGGCGAATGATTTTGGCATAGGGGTTTTGTCGCAGCTTTTCTATTTTTCTTACACCTATCAAATAGATGTTGCACTGCGAGGGAGCATATCGATTCTACCTGATGTGACAACTATCGAAGAACTATCAAGCGTCTACAACTTAACAAACATGTATGAGTTAAGAGCTTTTCTCCGAGAGTTAAGGACTCCTCGTGATTTAGCAATCCTCCCCATGGGGTCGATTCGGGTTCTTTTGGTTAACATGGCTGCGATATTGCTGGCTTTTGTTGTCACGAACTTGAAATATGGGCTTGATGGTGAAAGGCTAGTGAAATTGAGGAGTGAAGGGTAAGGGAGCCACACCCATCAAGACCATAAGATGCAGAGCCGGTAGTGTGTGAGCCAATCACCACAAGCCTAGCAATCGTCGTAGGGGCGGGATTCTCCCGCCCGCGGATTTCCATGGGCATTGCATTGGTGGGATCGGTCAAGGTCCAGGTATTAAGGTCAAGTTCTTAAGATCCAGTTCAAGGCCAAATATTAATTCGCCTACGGGCGAGCATAATGAACCGCTCATGCCGCGGAGGTACTTACTTTCTTTGCCTCGCCAAAGAGAAGTAAGCAAAGAAAGGCGACTGGGGGAGTTGTTTGCTCCAAGACCAGCCGCAAACAACTCCCCCAGCCCCCCGCTATACGGCCAGGTAAGCAAAAGCCGGAGAGTTTGCTAGTGTGTAATTCTCGCGAGCTCCCGACTTGTCAACAGCGATATGAGTGTCAGCAAGCACCTGTCAGCGAAAATTCCTTACATCTTTAATCCGCATAGCCGCCGGGTAAGTTTGTCGGTAGCCCAGCGCCCAAATTTCGGCCCTTGACCTCAGCAAGAGGCCGCCTACTTGCCTGTGGGGCCGACTCCGTGCGGCGAAACATCCCACCTACTATCCAGAGGCGGAAGGGGGGATAGGGGGTCTTTGCGAGATTTCGCTCCTTATTGTAACACGACATACAGTTGCCACGTTTATATGCTATAATGCTCTCATGGGAAATTAGGAGGGCATAGCGAATGAAGCTTGACCGCTTGCTGGGAATACTGACCGTTTTGCTTCAAACCGAGCGCATAACAGCTCCGGAGCTCGCCGAAAAGTTTGAAGTCAACCGTCGCACCATCGGGCGGGACATTGACGCGCTCTGCCAAGCGGGCATTCCCATCGTCACCCAGCAAGGCACAGGCGGCGGCATCTCGATAGCCGAAGGTTTCAAACTGGACAAGAGTGTGCTGACAGCTGGGGAGTTGTCGGGTATTATTGCCGCTCTCAAAGGTATCGGCAGCGTGTCGGAAAGCACCCACATCGAGCGGACGCTGGACAAATTGGGTGCCAACTCGGACGCGGTTGTGTCCCTGTCCGAGCCGGTGGTCATCGACCTTGCTTCACACTACAAAGGCGATTTGACCGCCAAGATCGAAACCATCAAGCAGGCGATACTCGAACAGCGGCTAATCGAATTTGACTACCACTACAGCAAAGGCGAGAGCCACCGGCACATAGAGCCATACCTGGTTGCTTTCCAATGGACATCGTGGTATGTGTTCGGGTTTTGCCTGGAGCGCATGGACTGGCGGATGTTCAAGCTCAATCGCTTATGGAATTTGTTGTCATGTAATGAGCGCTTTACCGCGCGCGATATACCACCCGAAAAGCGCGATTTCAATAGCAATCTGACCGATGATCGCAAGCTGGTCGCTCTGTTCGATAAATCGGCAAAGTATCTGCTTATCGAAGCCTACGGGCTGGACTGCTTCTACGAAACCGCCGAGGGCCTGCACTTTAAAATTGGCTATACTAACCAGAGCTACATGGTTAGCTGGCTGCTTAGCTTTGGTGACAAAGTAAAGGTGCTAGAGCCCCTCGATATTGCAAGCGAGATAAGAGGCATTGCGAAAAATATGTTGGTGCTCTACTCGTAGCATAATATATTTGATGCAAACAGAAATTTTTGACGTGGAGAACTGCCGTGAATATTGAAACAAAAAGACTGAGCATTACCGAATTGACGCCTGATATGGCGAAAAGTGTCCACCTAAACTCGCTTGATAACGACAACCGCCGCTTTGTGCCGGACGAAGTTTTTAAGACAATGAAGGCCGCGGAAAAAGCGGTGGCTACTCTAATTTCATATTACGGTCAGCCATCGAAGCCGCAAGTTTACGCTATCTTGCTGAAAGAGAATGGACAGCAAATCGGTCACGTGCAAGCTGTGCCGATTAAAGGTGAATGGGAAATCGGCTATCACATTGCGAAAACATTTGCGAAGAAAGGCTATGCTACAGAAGCGGTGCAAGCCTTTCTGCCTGAAATTATGGAAAGACTCGGCATTGCTGAAATCTACGGCATTTGTCACGCCGACAATATCGCATCAAGAAAAGTATTGGAGAAGTGTGGCTTTTATTTAATAGAACAACCGAAAACGTTATTTAAACTTCTGTGCAGCAAATTGACTTTTATGCGGCGTTGGCACAGACTTTCCTACGTTCTACAGATATAAAATGATATATAACACTGTCGCTAACAGGACACGCTATTGTTTTGTTTCTTATGGTAGCCTAAAAGCCAAGGAGAGAAAAGCATGAACACTAAATTGTTTAAAAAAGCAAATGAAATGATTAGAACCTTTGCATATGCTAGTTTTGGTGTAATAGACGAAAACGGATCCCCTTCCGTTTCGGCGATATCGCTCCAAAACCCTGAGAACATTTCTCAACTCTACTTCACCACAACTATGGACTCAAACAAGAGGAAGCGTCTTCAGAAAAATAATAAAGCAAGTATTAACTGCTATACGAGCATGAATAATATAACCCTTGTTGGTGAAACGGAAATCTTTTCTGACCAAGAAGCAAAGAGCAAGTATTGGCAAGAGTGGGTTCGGCTCGGGGCAGACGTATATCCAGGTGGCGTATCTGACCCGAATTACTGTTTTGTCAGATTCACTACCAAGCGGGTATCTTTATGGATCGATGACGAAGGTGCAGAACTTACGCTAGATTAGCAAAAGGGAAAACCATATTAGATATAGAATAATTTTGTGATAAATCCGTTTGCTATAGTAGTTATTGCTCTCAAACAAAGTGCAGCGAATATATATTTTCAAAACAGGACATACTGCTGTCGCGTTTAGTGTAGTACTATAGTTGTACCAAAACAACTGGAGGAGTAACTATGAAGCATGAAATTATCGCGAAAGCAAACGAAATCGTTGCAAAGAACTCTGTTATGGGCGGCGAGTACACCGGGCAAATCTGTACACTAGCGCTAATTGACGAGGACGGCTTTCCTACCGCATCCGTTTTAGCCCCATCGAGATCCAACGGCATTGAGTGGCTGACACTGTGTACGCTACTTACTGGAAATAGTGCAAAGAGGAGCGCAAACTGTAACCGTGCCAGCGTCAGTTTCGGTACTACCGAGCATTGCGTTAACTTGGTTGGTGAAATCGAAGTGCTTACATCTCCCGAGGTAAAGCGCGAGATGTGGTACGATGGGCTTAGCCACCACTGCACAGGCCCGGATGACCCAAACTACTGTGTGCTTAAGTTTACAACAAAGCGATACAAGCTCATGATCGACGGAGAAGAAGTGGCGGGCACTCTATAAAAAACGGAGGAACTTGCGATGATAAAAGTTATTGAGCCAATTTTGATATTTACAGGACAAGCCGGCCAAGCGATAGAGCTGTACAAAAAAGCTTTCGGCGCACAGGTTAAGGTTCACATGCTATACTCGGATGCTGACCCAAAGGACTTACAGTATAAAGATGAGCACAAAAATTTTGTTTACCACGCGCAGCTAAAAATCGGCAATCAAATTATTATGATTGCCGATGATTGCGACGTTGGGGCAAGTGGTGGCAATCAAAGCAAGTCATTTTCGATAGACCTTGTAGTGCAATTTGACTGCGACGATGAGCTAAAGGCGGCTTGCGAGCTGCTGTCCGAGGGCGGTACAGTTACCGAGCCTTTATGCAGCCCAACATTTTGTTCATTATCTGTTGCCCTGATTGACAAATTTGGCGGTCGCTGGCAGCTTATGAGCGGGTACGAAGGATAGGAGGCGGGTATAGTGAAAAACTACCCCTGGCTCGAGCAATATTTGCTTTCGAAACCCGGTGCGACCAAAGACTATAAAGTGGAATGGGACTGGCATCGCTACATGATAGCGGATAAAATGTTTGCTGCAATTACTTGCCCATCGGACAAGCACAACCCGATGTACGCGGGCAAAGACATCATCAGCATGAAAAGCGACCCGATGATGTCCGAGCTGTTGCGGGAAAACCACCCTGAGTATATCTTGCCTGGATTTTACTGCGGCAAGCTCAACTGGAACTCGGTGGACTTGGGCGGTGACGTGCCGGAAGAAACCTTAAAGCAAATGATTGACGACAGCTATCGGCTAGTTTTCGCGGGGCTCACCAAAAAGCTGCAAAAAGAAATATTAGGGGAATAACAACATGAAAGAAAAAATCACATTCGAGCAGTTCTTGGGGACAGTAGAAACCGAGTACCAGCTTGTTTGTCGGGGATTTGCACAACTACTTGATGGACAGCGGCTGCAAAGTGACATTCGAGGAAAAGAAGAGCGGTTATCTCGCGTCCTTCAAGTGCGGAAAGCCGCCAAGAGCGATTGCGAATTTTGTGTTCCGCAAGGATGGGATGTTAGTGCGAATCTATGGCGAACACACAGGCGGGTACAGCGATTTCTTGAACACGCTGCCCACCGAGATGGTGAAGTCAATCGAGAGTGCCTCACTCTGCAAACAACTCGATCACGGTGGTTGCAGCCCCAAGTGCCGCGGCTATGATTTTACAATCGGCAGCGAGCGGTTTCAAAAGTGCAGGTATAATTGCTTCGAGTTTCTGGTTACGAGCGAAAGCAGCGCTTTCATAAAATCATTTCTAGAAAATGAACTCAGAGAAAGGGCGGCAGTATAAACATGAGCCACGAATCATATCCTTTGGTTGTTCCAAGGCTGCAATTTGGCGGCCAATGTGCCGAGGCGTTGGAATTGTATCAAAAAGTCTTCGGAGCAACAGTAAAAGACAAAATTCTTTTTTCACAAGCAAACCCAAGTGATTTTCAATACACAGGAAAAGAAAAAGACAATCTCATTTATTATGCCGAATTGATGATTGGCAAGCACATGGTAATGATGCACGATGATGCAGATGGCATAATGTATAACGGTCGCCCCAGTGCGACCGCCCTTTGTGTTAGCTTTGACTCGGAACAGAAGGCAAGGGCGGCATATGAGCTTCTCTTGGATGGAGCGAGCATTCTTATGCCAATCACAAGCACATCATATGGCGTATTTGAGGTTTCGCTTTCGGACAAGTTTGGAGTCCAGTGGGATTTGTACTTTGGGGATGCCTAAGTAGAAAAGTAACCACAAAGAAGCCGGAGGAGGAATATTTTATGATAAGGTTCACACCAAGCATAGGCTTCACAGGGCAATGCGCTGGGGCGATTGAGCTATACAAAAAAGCCTTTGGCGCGAAAGTTATAGAAAAAGTGCTTTTCTCAGCTCCTGTTGCGAAGGAGAATGGCTACAAATGCAAAAGCGGAGAAGAGGACTATATTTACTACTGCGAGCTTCTTGTCGGAGAGCAGGTCTTCACAATGGCCGATGATTCGATGGATATTTTGGATAAGGAGAATCCGGGGAATACGCGCCGGTTGGGGCTCTTGATGCACTTTGACTGCGCAGATGAGTTAAAGGCGGCTTGCGAACTTTTAGCTGATGGCGGCAAGGTTTTAGCCCCAATACACAGCACAACATACTGCTCCGCGTATGTCGTTGTTGAGGATAAATTTGGCATTGGCTGGGAGCTTATGAGTGGGTACGAGGGATAGAGCGGCTTAGCCGTAAAGTATAAGCTACTATTCAAGAACTAGACGCAGATTCGATAGATTGTGAGATTATACTTGTTTCACTTCAAAAGAAGAACCCTTTTGAAGCTGCGGCAAAGGGCAGCCGCAGTCAGCGCTGCGCGCTGGAAAGCCCGTATATACGCCATTAACGGCTATTCACAATCTATCGAATCTTTTATTTGGTATGGCCACTTTTGAAGTGGAATGCCTACATCTCTAATTGGCTAAAGCACTATCCCTGATAACTTGTCTCAAAAATCTCTCTATCGGCTGACCATCTGCAAACTCTGAAATGCGCTCAATTTCTTCTGCTGTGAAAGTGATATTTATGCTGACTGTCTCTGGCAAAGGTGGGTATGGCATCACGCAATATATGTAGTGGAAATGAGGAAATGCAAAACCGCGCTGATGTCTGGAAACGGCCCACTGGCTGACGAGATGCCCATTATAGTATAGCGGCTCAGACGATTGAAAAATCCATCCTCTGTATCCATGCCGATCTTTGACAAATTGAAAATCCATGCGCTCAACATTATAGCCCTGCCTGCTCAATTCTCTTCTGATGGCTTCAGGTCTTTCGTCCGGCAACAATGGGCTGATAATCAAGAGAAGCAAAATAAATAGTGTCAATGCTGCAACAACGATAACGTCCCTCTTTTCGATTTTACCTTTCGCGGAGTTATACCATACAGCTACTGCGTGACCGGTTTTCATAGGTTATCCTCCAGTTGTTAAACAGTTATGCAACTTTATTATAATACAATAAAGCGTGCAAAAACACAACTGTATCTTAACGGTTGCTATATAATATTTTTGGTTTGTTTGCTATCTTATATTTAACGGTTATATAAGGGTTAAATATAAGGAGAAAAAGTATGCCCACCAACAAATCACAGTTTACTTTCAATTTAGACGATGAATATTTACAAAAGATGCGTTATATAGCTAAGCAAGACACAAGGAGCTTGAGCAACCTGTTGGAACACCTCTGCAAACTGCACATAGAGCAATACGAAAAAGAATATGGAGAAATAAGGATTACGGAATAACGTTCCGACCAACCTTCTTTTGGATGTAAGTCGTATTTATTCAAGGGTTCTTGACAGGCAGGTAAATAATATTTGCAGATACAAAGCAGGGAGAGTGGTGTGCAAACTACTCTCCCTGCTTTGCTATTTACATTTTTACACCAGCAGAATCAAATTCTCCTGTCCAGAATATATAGAAGAACAACACGCTTTCAAAAGTTATAGCAGACAGGCAAGAATCGACAGTCTCTTTCATAGAGCTTTATGGGGGAGGTGAGCAGGGTGACTGATAAAAAAGCAAGATTTTTACAGGCAGAAAATGAAGTGGAAATCGAACATAACACCGTGCCTGAGTTTTTGATTTTGTATCAAAAAGCCGTTCTGCTAGCCTTAAAAGAGCAAGGCGCTATCAATGACTTGCAGTGCCAATTGTGTATAGACAGACTGACCCCACAGCTCCGAAAGTCAGCGCACTGGTCAGGTGCCCATGCAGGTGATATGATTCCTGCGAATGGGGATGACAAATGCTAAAGACTATAAAAGTCGCGGTCTATTGCCGCGTATCCACTGATAAAGAAGATCAGGCCAATTCGTTCGAGAGCCAGCAGCGCTTTTTTCGCGAGTACATTGAACGGCAACCCGACTGGGAGCTCCATGATATTTACGCCGACGAGGGAATCACCGGTACATCCACAAAAAAGCGTGCGGCATTCAACCGCATGATTGCCGATGCAAAGCTTGGGCGGTTTGATCGTATCATTACAAAAGAGGTCAGTCGTTTTTCAAGAAACATCCTTGACACGCTATCATTCACCCGTGAGCTTAGAGCTGCCGGTATCGCTGTTATTTTTATGAACGATGGCATTAACACCCTTGACTCGGATGCAGAGCTGCGGCTAACCATCATGGGGAGCATTGCTCAAGAGGAGAGCCGTAGAACCAGCAGCCGCGTAAAATGGGGCCAAACACGACGGATGGAGCAGGGCGTGGTTTTTGGTCGGAGTATGCTTGGCTACCATGTGAAAGACGGCAAAATGACAATCGAGCCGGTTGGCGCGGAGATTGTCCGGTTGATTTACCAAAAGTATGTAACCGAGCACAAAGGCACGTCGGTTATCGCGCGGGAACTTCGTGAGGCGGGTTACAAGACGCTGACCGGCAACGCCAAATGGACGAACACTGTCATCCTGAAAATCCTGCGAAACGAAAAATACTGTGGTGATTTGTGCCAAAAAAAGACCTATACGCCCGATTATCTGACTCATGACAAAAAGTATAACCACGGCGCGGAGGAAAAGGTATTCATTGAAGATCACCACCAGCCGATCGTCGACAGAGAGCTACGGGATGCGGCTCAGCGTGAAATGGCGCGGCGCAATGTAAAATCGCCGGCAAAAGGCGGGCATGGTAACCGTTATCCGCTGTCCGGCAAAATCAAGTGCGGCGATTGCGGCGTGTCCTTTTCGGCGCGGTATAAGACGCTCAAAAGTGGCAACAAGCGCAAGGTATGGCGTTGCTTTACCGCGACGGCCCACGGCAAAAAGAAGCTTGACGCCGCAGAAAACGAGGTCGGATGTGACATCGGCAGGCAGCTTCGGGACGAAGTCGCAATGGATATTCTAAAACAGAGCATGGATGGTTTACTGGTTGACCGTGCGGCAGTTACGGCGACTATCACTAAGATTGTCACAGAAGTAATACGCGACAGCGAAAGTGGTGAGCAGGTAAATATCGATAAGCTGGAAAAGCAGCTCGCCTTAGCTGCAGACAAAAAGAAAAGTGCTCTGGACTGTTTTTTAGCGGGACATATCACCAAGAGAGAAATGCGTATGATGAATGATACATATGATGCGGAAATTGCCGGTCTGGCCGAGAAATTGAGTGCAGCCCGAAAGCGGCAGCAGATCTGCTACCAACCAAAAGACATTAAAAAGCACATAAAGGCACAGGTCGATAGCATCATCAACGGCAGAATGGATTCAGAGCTATTTTATGGCAGCTTGCTCAGTCAGATAACGGTTCATAGCAACGATACTGTTGATGTATCGCTGAATCTATTGCCGACAAAATGGATATATGTGATTGAAAGCTTAAGGGCGACAAGATAGGTGGTAAGCGTCAAACTTATATTGGGCCGTTGTTGTCGGTCCACTCTTCGGTGAACTCCAGCGCCAAAGCCTGCTGCGCGAAGGAGCCGGCTGTGCTTGCGGCGTAAGACCACTCGATCCACGAGCCGTCAAAGACGCGGACGTCGGCACCAAGGTAGGTCAAAACCATCCACGCAAAGGACGCGCGTATACCACCCTGGCAGTAAGTGATGATTGTCCTGCCGTCAAGCACCTCGGCAAAAAGCTCTTTAAGCTTGGCCTCGGGCAGAAGCATACCGTCCGCGTCAAGGGTTCTGTTCCACTCGACATTCACGGCGCCTGCTATACGGCCTGTACCAAACGCACCGGAAGAAGCGCCTACCCGCCTGCCCGCGAATTCGCTATTGCTTCTGGCATCTAAGATCACATATTGATCGGGGTTTTGAACTGATTCCAGCACGTCTGGCAGGTCGGCGACGAAGGCGGACATATTGTAGTTGGGCGCGTGGAATTCGTGTTGAGGGGCTTGATCACTCAGCCTTGCACTGCTTCCTGTGGGGCGGTTGGCATCATGCCATGGTCCGTTTCCGCCATCCAAGTAGCGTGCGTTCAGCCCAAGCGCCCGCAGATGCCAGACAACCCTGGCGCCCCACGTAGGCGCGTCCGACGCGTACACTACGATGTTGGAATTTGCATCTATCTCAGCTCCAGAAAGAAGCTCCTCTATTTCGGCAAGCGGTCTTCTGAAGAGGGTAATATTGTGAGAAATTGCCTCTTCGGCATCTGCCCTGGTGAGGTCGGGGGTCCATACAAGGTACGAGCCCTGGATAGGGTTAGAAGCGTTAGATGACGGAACAAGCGCTGCTGTGGGATTGATAACACCTATGGTAACCACGTTTTCTCCGTTTGGGTACCAAATGCCCCAAAGCTCATCTTGACCAATAAAAATGGGGGCACCTGCAAAGCTCACCGCGGGGGCAGGGGCTTCTTCTGCTTCTGGTTCATTGCCACTTTGCTCAGGGGTGGCAGGTGCCGGAGCAGTACAGCCGGCAACCAATATTACAACCAGAAGAACACACAAAAGGCTAAAATATTTTTTGTTCATGAAGATTTCTCCTTATGCAAAAGCCGGACATGGCAGGCGTCGCATTTTTCGGGCTTCAGCACCCAAGGTGCTTTAAGAGCGCAGCACTATTGAAGCTTGCAAAAATTCTTGCACCTAGTTATTTGTGATATAGTTTTTTATTGCCAAAAAACTCTGCTCGCTAATGACATGTTCCATCCTGCAAGCGTCGCTAATTGCGGTCTGCTTATCAACACCCAAAGAAATCAGCCAGCCGGAAATAAGCGTATGCTTTTCGTAAACCAGCTCGGCAATCTTTCTGCCACTTTCGGTTAGGCTGATAAATCCATGGGAATCGGTTTCGATATGTCCTTCATGGCGCAGCTTATTCATGGCGATACTAACGCTTGCCCTTGCATAGCCAAGTGCGTTTGCAACATCAATGGAGCGCACCATATTTTCTCCTTGGCTTAAAATTAAGATTGCTTCCAGATAGTTTTCGGCAGACTCCTTCATACTTTTTCACCCGACCTTATTTAGTTTTTTTATACGTTAGCTCGCCTTGTCAATATTATATCAACATCTGGCTTCTTTCATTATAGAGCGTTCGGCACCCAAAAAACAGAGAGCCAAAAACAGCCAGACAGGTAACCGCGGTTACGGAAACAATAATTGCAATCTGGTAAAGGATCGCCGTCATAGGCATTGTCCCAGATAAGATCTGGCCGGTCATCATGCCGGGTAGGGAGATAATCCCCATCCCGAGCATGGAATTCAGCGTCGGCAGAAGGGCGGTCTCAATCGCGCCGTTTACAAAGGGGGCAAGGATTTTCTTTGGGGTTACGCCCATGTTGACCAGTGCGTCTATCTGCACCCGCTGTCCGTGGATATTTTCGTTAAATGTCTTTAGCCCCAGGCTGACTCCGGTCATGGCGTTGCCTATAATCATGCCGCTGATTGGAATCGTATACTGCGGATTAAAAATGCTGACCCCGACCACGGCCATGATGAAAAAGCAGACGACAGCCAGCCCCGAAGCGGCCAGAGACACGCTGGCTATCAGCTTGAAGTTACGGTTGATTGACTTGTTTCTCTGCAGCACCGTGTGAATTGCAAACCCTGTCATAAGCATGATGTAAACGACCGTGAACACAGGATGCGGGTTCTCGAAGATATACGTCAGGATAAGCCCCGCCAGAACAAGCTGTACCGTCATGCGTATGCTCGCGACCATAAGCAGCTTGGTCTGGTTGATTTCGCACTTTTTCATAATAAATAGCACGATTAAAAGAAGCAGGTAAATTAGGGCGAATTGGGCTATGTTAAGCGAGATGATCTCATTCATTTCCCGGGCCCTCCCTCAAGGAGAATAATTTGGTCGGCGTACTTCTCCGCGATGGCCCTGTCGTGAGAGACAACAATCAGTGTCATGTCGCTTTCTTTACAGTGTGACTTTATATTCTCCATCAGCGCGTTTGCGTTCTTGTCGTCAAGCGCGCTGGTAGGCTCGTCCATCATAAGAACCTTTGGGCAAAAGGACAGGTTTATCGCGATAAACACGCGCTGCCTTTCCCCGCCAGACAGCACATCGCAAGAGCTGTCAATAGGAAGATTCAGGGAGCAAATATCCAGGTAATGCTTTATTTCCGCCTCGCTAATCGGGTCTAAGTCGCGGTAGGCGTAATATGCCAGGAAATTATCTTTAATTGACTTGTCAAACAGGTAGACTGCCTGCCCGACAAAAAGGACGTCCCTGCGCAGCGCAATCGGGTCAAGCTTATCGATATCTTGCCCCAAATACGCGATGCTGCCATCTGTTGGGGAGATCACGCCATTTAATAATTTGAGCAGCGTGCTTTTACCTGAGCCGCTTTCCCCGCAAATAAAGGTGGTACAGCACGGCTCTATTTTAATGTGGGGGTATCTGATGATACCCTTGAAGTCGACGTCTTCCAGTACAAACAATGCCATAAAGGCCCCCGTTGTTGTATTCTTAATACTTGCCGCAGTCAGCGCTGCGTTCTGGAAAGCCCGTGTATACGCCACTAGCAACTTTGCTGCTGCACACTCGAAGAGTGTGCAAACTTGAAAAATTAAGTGCATTTTTCAAGTTTAATGGCTATAATCATAAATTGTCAGGCCGCACACGCCTAAAGCAAGGCGGTACAAAGCAGAATTGCCACAACTAAATATTATATCATATATGCACGCCAAAATCCATCATAAACATTTCGCTGCCGCTAAGGTCGTTGCCCTATCTTGATTCTACGCGCATTGAAGTTGCCGTGTTTTGGTGGTATACTCCAGAGAGTATACTGAAATGATTTGGAGGGCTGACTTTTGCAACTTATATGTATATATCTTGCTGCGGTTAACTTTATTGCGGTTATTATCACACTGCGGGACAAAAGTGCGGCGGCAAGGCAGAGGCGGCGCACAAAAGAGCAAACACTGCTAACTGTCGCGGTATTGGGTGGTTCGCCCGCTATGCTGCTGGCTATGCTGGCCATACGCCATAAAACAAAGCACGCAAAGTTCATGGTGGGCATTCCGGCAATAATTGCGCTGCAAATTACGGCGATTCTTTTATTGAGACCTTGAGGCGGTTGCGTAAGTTTCTGCTTAGTACTAACAGCAAGAAACAGAGTTAGCTGTTCTCTTGTAAGGCAACGCAGCAATTGAGTTCGAAAACAATTACGGTGAGCAGGCTGCGATTGCAGAGCTGAGGGGAAGCCTGGATTTGCCCGCTTATGTATGTGAGCAAACTCGTCGATATAAGCATTAAGCTGGCCAAGTGGTTTGAGTTAATAGACGCTCCGCTTTAAGAGCAAAGTGCAAGAACGAAATAGAGAAATAGGCGGTGGCCGGGACGTATGAAAACAGCAGTATTTTATGATGTGGAAAATTTATGCTTAACAGCTAAAAATGGCGATTTTATAGAATCAATTACATCTATACAACAAAAAGTAGGGGAGAGCGAATTAACAGGCGATATAATACTTCAAAGGGCATACATAGGGAAAACTCATTCAGCCTTCGAGCGTATAGAAGCTGACTTGAAGACGTGCGGGATTGAAACGGTAATCGTCGAGCCTGTCATTCAAGTTGCACGCAAAAAGACCAACATGGTCGACTTTAAGATGAGCGTCGATGCGATAGCTACAATCGCCGCGAAACGAAGTATCATGACTGTAGCAATGGCCAGTGGTGACAGCGACTTTGGGTTCACCTGCCAGCAAATTAAAAAGATGGGAAAGAAGCTGTTGGTCATTTCGCGTTTTTCCGCAACAAGCGGTGCTCTTCTGAAGATTTGTGACGACTGGGTTGATTTAAATGCGCAATCCCTTACCCCCAAATTTATCCGCAAAGCCATAGAAGTACGTGTTGCGGTAGAGAAGACCGAAAGCGGATTTACCGGTGACTTCGCCGGCTTTTTGAATGCCTTGGAGGCCGATTGCCTTATCCGGCGCTATATGTCTACCTTTGGGCTCCCGTTCCCCATATTTACTACAATAATACAAGAAAAAGTTGCTGGGTTTCCCAAATATAGCGAGCTGGGGATTCTCAGGCTTACTGACTTTATGGAAATCCTGCTTAGCGGCACGCCTTTTCAATGCCGCAATGGAATAGTCTATTACAGGGCAGGTAGGAAGCGACAGCCCTCTCAAAGGCAATTAATTGAAAGCATACTACGTCTGCCACAAAGCTACACGCGTGAAAAATTGTTGAGTTATTATGATATTGCGGCTGAGCTTGAAAATATCGAAGAGCTACTTGTCTATTTTGAATTTATGCGGCGGGTCGGAATGATTAGCGGCAACAAGCTTTGCCAAAGGCGTACTTTCCGCGCCAGTATACGCAAATATATTCGCGCTGTGGCCAAAAAAGCCGGTCTTGTGCTGGATGAAGCTGCGCTGGCTGACGTCAACGAAAGGCTTTGAGCCGCACTCAATCACTGCGGCGCCCTTTCCGCTGTGTCCAAAAAATGCTTGGCATTGCGGTAATACAGCTGTTTCCGCAAGGGGATATGACAGGCCCACCCGCTTAACGGATGGGCCTGATTTAGGGCTGTATTCAATAACTAAAATCGCCCACGAGCATCTGACTTCCTAATAAGCTCTCTCAAGCGGATAAAGCTGTTGTTCTATGACTTCGCCTATAAGCGAAAAGAATTTCTTGGTCGACTCGCTTTCCGCTGACTGGCACATCGCATTTTCAGCGTCGGCCATGGTTTCCCAAATCACCCAATCAGTCCACACACCACTCATTGTCATGAGTTGGCGACTGATAAAACCTTTGCACCCCGAGATATAATGTTTTTGTATTTCGTCGGACGCAGCCAAGAGATCCTCCGCAGTTACCCCATCTTTCAGCTTGAATGATATAATCATCCCTTGCTTTTTCCAGCGCTTTAGCGTCGGTAAGAACTCTGAGAGCATTTTTCTGGCGCTTTCTTCATCCTTGACATGAGTGCCATCTTCGACAAGAATCGGCACACACATCTCAATCATTTCCTCCATAGTGCACTCGCCCGGGAACGCGCCGTCAGGGTAGCAGTAGCAGCAGTAGTCCTCGCTTTTGCTGCCATCGGCGCTATTGCCAAAATGGGCGTCCTCGGTCATGGGCATACCGCACGATTGGCAATGCATCATTCCGCTTGCAATGGGAATGTAGGTATCAACCATATCATCGTTGCCTGGCACCGGGAAAAACGCATGGACAGAGCCAACTATTTTTGAACTAATCTTGTCCGCAATTTGCGCGTATGCTTTTTCGCTTTCTGCTGCCGTGCTTGACACCACCATGTATGTTTGGGCCGGGATAATCCACTTTGCCCACCCGGCTGGCGGGGTTACGTCTGCATCGGCCTCACCGGCTGCCATGTACTTGCCGCTGCTGCTAAACCCTGTCTCGCCCCAGCGCTTATTGTTCTCATCCAAATCATTCAACGCGGCCCAAAGGAGCGGTGCGCCGTTTTCGTGTTTGCGCACAAGCCCTTTGATTTCATCAAAGCCGGAGTCATAGGCGCCCCATAGCGGCATTGCCCATGCATCAAAACTATCAGCTTCGCCTTGCCCCACCTTGCCGATTACGGCGAATGCGTCCTTATACAGATACTTAATCATCAAACTGCCTCCCGTGTTTTTTTATGATTATACAAAAGTTAATACGCCAACAGCGTGTCACATTAAAAGTATTGCTCGTAAACTTTTTTGGTATTCTCAAATAGCAGATTAAGGGAGCGCAAAACTTTAACTCAAAGAGCTATAATTGATACACCAAAACAATCTGTCATGAGGACAATCCATCCACCAGTATACTCCCAATAAGGGGGCGTGGCGTATGGCGAAAAGACGGCAATCTCCACGCGAGTTTGCACCTATAAGCAAGCCCTTGCCGCACATTGACGCATTGGAGTTCTCGGAGTTTCACACGCTTTACCTGCGGGCGATTTTCGCTTCACTCCAGCGGCGGGGCCTTATAACTACAGAGCAACGAAACGCGGCACTCACCGAAATAGATAGAATTCCGAGGAAGCCGGGCTAAGTCCCGGCTCTTGTATTTACACAGGCAGGGGGCAAGGTCATGACTAAGTACGAAAAAATGCACCGCGACAGGCGAGAAACAGAGGAAAAGAAGCTACTGCGTGTTGGCGCATATTGTCGGGTTTCAACCGATAAAGGCGACCAGGCGAACTCATTTGAGAGCCAGCAGCGGTATTTCCGTGAATATATCGAGAGGCAATCTAACTGGGAACTCACAGAGATTTTCGCGGATGAAGGCAAATCCGGTACATCGACAAAGAGGCGCGCGTCATTTAATAATATGATTGATGCGGCAAAACGTGGTAAGCTAGATTTAATTATCACTAAAGAAATCTCACGCTTCGCCCGCAACACGCTTGACAGCATTTACTATACCCGCGAACTTAAGCGAATTGGTGTTGGCGTTGTCTTTGTAAACGACAACATAAATACGCTTGAGCCTGACGCAGAACTGCGGTTGACCATAATGTCCAGTATAGCGCAGGAGGAGAGCCGAAGAACCTCTGAGCGTGTAAAATGGGGCCAAAGGCGCCGGATGGAGCAAGGCGTGGTTTTCGGGCGTGATATGCTCGGCTATGATGTGCGTGGCGGCAAGATGTTCATCAACGAAGAGGGCGCAAAAATTGTACACTTAATATTTCATAAATTTGTCGTTGAAAGCAAAGGCTGCCACACAATAGCGCGGGAGCTGCGCGAAGCTGGGATTCAAACTTCATCAAGGATGAAGGAGTGGTCTGACACGGCAATACTGCGTGTGATTCGAAATGAGAAGTACTGTGGCGACCTTGTGCAAAAAAAGACATTCACTTCGGACTATCTTAGCCACGAAAAAAAGCGCAACCGCGGGGAAGAAGAATTTGTTATCCTCAAAGACCATCATCAACCCATCATTTCCCGCCAAACGTTCGAGCAAGCCGGCGCTATTTTAGATAGCCGAGCGCCATCGAGAGAGAATAAAACAAAGCACGGTAATCGCTACCCACTTTCCGGTAAGATGAAGTGTGGCAAATGCGCAGCGAGTTTGGTGCCGCATTCCCGAAAACGCGGGGATGGCTCGAGAGTGAAAACATGGCGCTGTTACGAGGCGAGCCGCAACGGGGCTCCGAAAGTTGACGCTGCCGGGAATCATGTCGGATGTAAAGGCACCCGCATGTATGAAGACGAGGCCATCTGCATAATCCGGTCGTTGATGAGCAGTATTGACCTAGACCGAAAGAAAATCCGACAGAGTGCAATGCGCCTAGCACATAAAGCTATCGAAAACTCAAAACCAGATTTAGATGTATCTAAGCTTAGGTCGCGATTGCGGCGAATCGAAGAAAAACGCACGAAGTTGCTTGACTTGTATATATCGGATGAACTACCAAAATCGGAGTATATCGCCACGCGCTACAAATGCGATACGCAAGTGGAAGAACTTTACAGTCAGATTGAAATGGTGCACCAGCGCGGGGCAACTGCAGAAAAACACGGAGAGCTGCTTGCCGATATCGAATCCGCGATTGATGAGCTTGTATCTGGCGATACCAGAGACGAAGATTTTTATCGAGAGTTCCTATCGCGAATAGTGGTAAATGACAACAACCACATTGACGCTTACTTGAATCTGCTACCCTTTCGCTGGTGCTACGCGATATAGCCAATCAACTTGAAAAAGCGGTCTTCTTTTGAAGTTGAATGAGTATACAAAAGGACGGAGTTTGCGGTGAAGGTGGCGGTTTAGGCTAAGCGTTACCTATTTCCCCATCGTCTGTACCTATATCGGTGAGTATACCGGTCACTTCGCCGTAAGGGCAGCTGTACCGCTGGTGGAGATAGCGCATAGCGGCGCCCAGCTCTCCGTCCGGGCCGCCCAACTGTGTCATGACTATCTTAGCCATGGCAGGGTTGGGCGTTTTGATTTTCACAGGATATTGCAGCTTTTTGTTATAAGTCCACATTATTTTTCCTCCTCCATCTGCCAGGGCCAGGGGCCGTCTACCCATTTCCAGCGCGGGCCGCCGTCGTAAGCGCCCTTGGTCAGAGGGCCAAAGCGCGACTCAAATTCGCTTGCGGCTGCTGCACGCATCTCCAGATACTTTTTGTAGTAGGCAAGGGCGGCTGCGTCCTCGGGGTGTGTGTCCAGGAAAAGGGCCGTGTCGTTAAGTGCAAAATCGCAGACCTGCACTCTTTTAAGCAGTACCTCACGCTCTGTCATAGCGGCAATCCCCCTTTCCGGAGAAGGGTAAGTCAAGCTCTTCAAAAATAGTCCCGCGGCCAAAGCCTTCTTCGGGCTCGTAAAGCATTTTCCACTCCTGCATCGGCACATATGCCATACCCAGCGTGATGCAGTAACCACACTCTGGATTCTCAGGCAATGTTACCGGAGGCTGCACAGGCGGCTCAACCACAGGCGGGCTGGGCGGTGCGACAGGCACCGGCTCGGGGAGTGGTACGGGCTGAACCGGCGGTACAGGCTGCACGGGCGGAACTGGCACAACCACAACCGGAGGTTCCACAGGCGGGGGTGGGACAATCACAACAGGCGGAGGAACCGGAATAGGAAGCACCACAACAGGTGGGCGTGGTGGGTGTATTGGCGGCCTTGGCGGATGCGGATGAGGCGGCCTTGGAGGGTGTGGATGCGGCGGCCTTGGTGGATGCGGGTGCGGTGGTCTGGGCGGGTGGGGATGAGGCGGTCTCGGTGGATGTAGGTGCGGAGGCCTTGGTGGATGCGCCGGTGGGTGCGGCGGACGCACGGGCGGCCTCGGTGGCGCCACCGGCGGGCGAGGTGGTATTACCGGGGGTCTGGGCGGTTGCACAGGAGGTCTCGGTGGCGCCACAGGAGGTCGTGGCGGTTGTACGGGAGGCCTAGGTGGTTGCACAGGTGGCCTATGCTGACCGATGGGCGGGGTGGGGCGTTGATCGCCCCCTCCGGTCTGCGGGCGCTCGGGCGGTCTTGGCGAGGTTGGGCGCTGAGGTTGGGGCGGCCGCCTCTCCATAGTTGGCGCGGATGCTGTTCGTGTGGACAGCGGCTCTGCCTCTGCGAGAGTCACGGCCGGCATACTGCGTGTGGTTTCAGCTCGTGGCGCTGGAGAGGAGACGGGAGCGGCTTCTCCGGCCGGCCGGCTATTTTCTGCGGCTGGCATACTCGCCGAAGGGCGTACAGGCTCGCCGGCGGGCGAACTCCAGCCGGTGGTTCGGCCGTTCTCCAGTTGGATATACATGTCGTCCTTTTTGTGATCCAATTCTTTTTACTCCTTTCGATAATTTGGATTCCTGGGCGTTTTGGGCAGGTTCTATATGTAAAACACTTCGAATTATGATATGCGCCTCATTTGCGACTGGTGATGTGAGGTGCGGTACCCCAAGAAGCCGACTTTTGCAGGGGACGGCTTTTTTTGCGCGCTAACCCCTGGGGATACAATAAAAACCCGGCTAAACGCCCAGGTGTCTGAATTTTTGCGTTCCGGCGCGTTAAGACTATATGTATACATTTGCCAATAGGCTTCTTGCGGAACTTGCGTAAAACCACCCCGCCGTCTGCGGGCGGCACCCCTCCAAGGAGGGGAACGGGAAAGGTGCGCCATAAATTCCCCTCCCTTGGAGGGGGGGCGCAGCGCTGGGGTGATTTCGCACGAAGTCCAATGGATAAGACACCAGACTGGAGCTTAACCTCATGAATAACAATCCAAGAAACCAGAGTATAAAAGAACTTGCCGCCGGCACGCTCAAGGCGGGCGGGGGACCCAGCACCGGGTGGATTTGCAAACGGCTGCGCGCTATGACCGCCAGGATGCGCGGGCATTACCTCAAAGTGAACCAGCAGCCTACCCAGCACCCGGTGGACGAGTGGCTCTGCGACAACTACTATGTGCTCGAGAAAGAGTGCAAGCAGAGTATCAAGGATATAAGCCACCTGGCCCGCCGGGCAAGCGGGGAAGAGCTCGCACGCTTTTACGCGCTGTTTGAGGGCGTGCTCTTTGCAGCTATGCCGGGCCTAGACGATGACGCCATGGCCGAAATACTGGGCGCGGCCGGCCGGGTCAGCCATATAAGCGAGAGCCAGTTCGCATTTGTCCCGGCGGCGGTTAAGGCTGTGTTGCTGCATATGGCCTATCGAGCTGTCTTCGAGACTCGCAGTGAGGATATGATTCGCTACGCAGTGGTGGGGATGAGCAAGCTGACCTCCATCGACTTTGACGAGATCGTATACAAGTGCTCTCGTGTGGAGCGCATTCTGCAAAAAGACCCGGCGGGCGTTTATCCGTTAATGGACAGTGACAGCCGCAACTACTACCGCCACCTAGTGGCTACAATAGCCCGCAGACAGCGCCGGCCCGAGGACGGGGTAGCCGAAGATATGCTGGCTGCTTGCCAGGGCAAGGAGGGTGCTGCCGGGCATATCGGCCATCCGATACTGAACCACCCGGCAGCTCTGCGCCCGCGGGGCAGCCGGGGTTGTGTTGCCCTTGTGGCTGGGGTTGTGTTGCCCGCAGCACTCTCCGCGTTGATAGCATACTTGACCGGTGCGCTTTGGGTTGGGCTGCTCTGCTTTTTGCCGCTGTGGGAGATATTGCGCACGCCTATCTGGCAGCTGGCCATTGCTGGAGTCTCGCCCGACTTTATCCCGCGCATGGACTTAAAGAAAATCGAGTCCAAGCCAAAGTCAGTGGTGCTGGTCTCCACCCTGATACCCGGCGTAAACCAGATCCCCGCGCTGGCTGACCGGCTCTGCCAACTATACTACTCCAACTCCGACCCCGACCTCTTCTACTGTGTGCTTGCCGATTTCAAGGAGTGGGACTACCCCACCGACGAGAAGGACGACGCCCAGGTGGCCGCCGTCACCAAGCTGATCGAGCAGCTAAACCGGGAGCACGGCAACCGCTTTATGCTCTTCCTGCGCGGACGCAGTTGGAACAAAACCCAAAAGAAGTACTCGGGGTGGGAGCGCAAGCGCGGCGCTATCACTGAGTTTATTCGCTTTCTCAAAGGCGAGAAGGCGGGGGTGCACACGTTTGCGGGGGACAGGGCCGCACTTGAGAATATCAAGTACATCATCGCTCTAGACGCAGACACAAGCCTGCTTTACGAGTGCGCTCAAACACTTGTCTGTGCGGCCATACACCCGCTCAACCGACCCGTAATCGGCCCGGACGGCGTGGTTGTGGCAGGCTACGGAATACTTGCACCCAAGATGAACCTGGATTTGCAGTCAGCCAAGGCCACTGCATTTTCCCGGGTGATGAGCGGCTGCGGCGGGGTAACAGCCTACGACACCCGTGAGAAGGACTTCTACCAAGACCTCTTTGGCGAGAGCATCTTCGCAGGCAAGGGGCTCATAGATGTAGACGTTTTCCATCAGCTGCTCTCCGACCGCTTCCCCGAAAACCAGATACTAAGCCACGATATTTTGGAGGGCGCGTACATGCGCGTAGCCTTTGTCTCCGATGTGGAGATGAGCGACAACGCCCCGGCCAGCATGGGCAGCTGGCTTAGCCGGCTGCACCGCTGGATTCGGGGTGACTGGCAGAATATCAAGTTCGCCGGTTGGCGCTACCGGGTGGGCAGGCAAACTTACCAAAACCCAATAAGTCGACTCAGCCGTTACAAGCTGCTGGACAATCTGCGCCGCTCTGTCACTCCGGCTGTCTGTCTCGCCTGCCTGACCGCCGCCCTCTTTGTGACCGGTTATGCCAAGATTTTTCTGGCGCTTAGCGGGGTGCTGGGCGTGATGTTCCCATCCCTGTGGGCGTCGGCGTTTGCGCTGGTTTCCGGGGGATTCTACACCCTTTCTCGCAAGTTTTTTACCCGCACTCTGCCCCACGCTTTTGAGCTTATCGGCCAGGGATGCTTCTTGCTCATCATGCTGCCCGCCAACAGTCTGATAGCTTTAGACGGTGCTCTGCGCGCTCTCTGGCGGACATATGTCTCCCGCAAAAAGCTGCTCGAGTGGACGACCGCCGCCCAAGGCGAACAGGCTAAGGTAAGCTTTTGGCCGCTGCTGCGCAGGTTCTGGTTGCCAGCGCTCTTTGGGGTAGGCTTTATTGTGCTGGCCCACAGCACCGCGCTTAGCCTTATAGGTATCGCGTTTCTGCTGTTTATCCCTACGGCGCTGCTCAGCGCGCGGCCCTCCAGCGAGGACAAGGTCCGGCTCAGCTCGGCGCAGCGTGACACGCTGATGTCCTATAACGCGGCCATGTGGCGGTACTACGAGGACTTCGCGAATGCCCAGAACAACTACCTGCCGCCGGACAATATCCAGCAGTCGCCGGTCTACCGGATAGCCCACCGCACTTCTCCGACCAATATCGGGATGATGATGCTCTCGGTGCTGGCCGCGCGGGACTTCGACTTTATCGACACCGACGGCCTTTACACCCGGATTGAGCGCACCCTTACCAGCCTTGAGCGCCTGCGCACCTGGCACGGCAACCTCTACAACTGGTACGACACCATAACGCTGGACACGCTCAAGCCCGAGTTTGTCTCCAGCGTGGACAGCGGCAACTTTATCTGCTCGCTGGTGGCGCTTGCCGAAGGGCTGCGCGAGTTTGTCCCCGAAAAACCGGAGATAGCCGGGCTGGTTAAGCGGCTGGAGAAAATCATAGACGGGTGCGACCTCACCGTTTTCTACAACAAAAAGAAGAACCTGTTCTCGATTGGATACGACGTGCCCACCGACAGCCTGAGCGAATCGCACTACGACTTCTTGGCCAGCGAGGCCAGGCTGACAAGTTACTACGCCGTGGCCCGCAAGATTGTGGGCAAAAAGCACTGGGGCTCGCTTATCCGCACCATGTCGCGGTGCGGGTCATATGCCGGTGCGGTCAGCTGGACAGGCACCACGTTCGAGTATTATATGCCGCATTTACTACTGCCGGTATATGAGGGTTCGCTGCTGAGCGAGGCGCTGATTTACTGCCTTTACTGCCAGAAACACCGTGTACGCGACAAAGGCGGCATCCCCTGGGGGATAAGCGAGAGCGCGTTCTACGCCTTTGACAACAACCTCAACTACCAGTACAAGGCCCACGGCGTGCAGAAGATTGGCGTCAAGCGCTACCTGGACAAAGAGCTGGTAATCTCGCCCTACTCGACCTTCCTGACCATCTCCCAGAACCCGAATTCGGCTATGGCAAACCTGGGCAAGCTGCACAAGCTGGGGGTATACGGCCGGTACGGATTTTTTGAGGCGGTCGACTTCACCGAAGAGCGGGTGGGCAAGGAAGGCCTTGCGGTGGTGCGCAACTATATGGCCCACCACATAGGAATGAGCATGGTGTCTTCCCTGAACGCCATGCAGGACAACAAGATGCAAAAGCGCTTTATGCGCAACCATTATATGAGAAGTGCGGGTGAGTTTTTGCAGGAGAAAATCGCAAAGAGCACAGTTGTTTACGATGAGCTCAAGAATACAGAATCTCGCGGGGAGAAGCACGAGCGCCCCAGCATAAAGGAAGAGCTGGGGACCATCTGCCCTGGGTCGCCACGGGCTTGCCTGCTGACCAACGGCGAGATAACCCACGTTATGACCGACACCGGCGCCGGCTATATGGGCCTTGGTGAAGTCGACATCACCCGGCGGAGCACCGACCTTTTGCGCAGACCGCAGGGCGTGTTCACTATCGCGCGGCTGAGCGAGACCACGCTGAGCGCTACCCAGGCCCCATTTTTTGACGAAAAGGCCGAGCACACTGTCGAGCACCAAGAACATTCGGTGACATATTACGGGGGGAAAAACGGCGTTGAAGTCGGGGTGCGCTGCATGATGCACCCGACCTTCTCCTGCGAGCAGCGGCAGATCGTGGTAAAAAATCCGGGCACACAGCGCCAGCTGGCCGAGATGCTGGTCTACTTCGAGCCGGTGCTCAGCCCTTACCAGGACTACAGCGCGCACCCGGCCTTCTCAAAGCTGTTTGTGGGGGCCAGGTATTGCGAGGACGCGCGGGCGCTTATCTTTACCCGCAAGGACAGGGACAGCACCCGGAATATGCACCTTGCAGTCGGATTTTTGGGCGAGACCGAGTGGAGCTACGAGACCAGACGCGAGCTGCTGATGCCTTCCCCAGGCGGCGTGGGTGAGCTCAAAAACTTCCACAAGAAGAAGTTTTCCGGGGGCACCGGCGTCCCGGACGCCTGCTGCGCACTGCGCTTTGACCTTTCGGTACCCGCTGGGGGACAACAGAGCGCCACTCTGCTGCTTTGCGCCGGGCACACCGAGCAGGAGGCCATAAGCGTGCTGGTGACCATGCGGGGTCTTGGCACCCTAGACCGGAGCAGCGCGGCCAAGTCCCTGTTGCAGGGCAACACGCTGGAGGGCAGGCTGGGAAGCAATATCTTGGGGCAGCTGCTGTTCTTGCAGGCAACAGGTGGCGACAAGGCCGCCAAGGCCGAAAATCGGTTGGGCCAGCGCGGCCTTTGGCCGGCGGGAATCTCGGGGGATTTGCCGATTGCGCTGGTCGAGGTGGGAGTGCCCGACGTAGGGGCGAACTGTGTTCGCCCGAGGGATCCTACAAATGCTGTCGGTGCAAGGCCGGGCGAACGCAGTTCGCCCCTACAGGCTACGGATGATGCGCTGGATGACGCCACCACTCGTCAAGACGCCCTGCACAGCCAACTAACTGCGCTGACCAGCTATCTCAAGCTGCACGCCTCGTTGCGCAGCTGCAAGGTCGAGTTCGACCTGGTAGTGCTCTACGATGAGGCCGAACTGCGCGACCAGCTGCTCGAGCTTATTAAAACCAGCAGCATGCCGAATATTGTGGGGCAGCGCGGCGGAGTGTTCCTGCTCCACGCGCAGCACACCCCACCTGAGCTGATTACACTTTTGCGGGCCAGTGCCCGGCATATTTTCAGCAGGGGACGCCCGGCAATACAGGGGCAGGCGCTACAGCCCTACCGCCCGGTCGAGCTGCTGTCAATCGCCCCCGAGCCGATGCCGGATCATCCGGACCTTGTCACCGGCGGCGGGGCCTACCACAAAGGCCGCTTTTATGTTGACAAGGCTTCCCCCTTGCCATGGTGTCATATCTTGGCTAACCAGTCTTTTGGTACACTGGTTTCCGACTGTGCGCTGGGCTACACCTGGGCGGTCAACTCCCGGGAGAACAAGCTTACGCCTTGGTACAACGACATCGCTACTGACAACACTGGCGAGCTGCTGCTGCTCCACGACGGCAGCCGGTTCTACAGCCTAACCCAGGGATCGCGAGCCTCGTTCTCTAAAGAGGACGCGCTCTACCAGGGCAAGAACAGTTCGGTCAGTTCACAGGTGCGGGTGAGCATTGCGCCCAAAGGCTGCGCCAAATACCTGGATGTCACCCTGAAAAACCGCACGGACAACCCGCTAAAACTGGGGATTGCCTATTATATCGAGCCGGTGCTCAGCGTAAACCGGGATGCCGCCTGCCATATCCGAGCGGTGGAGCGAGAGAGTGCGCTTGTGTTGCACAACCCATTTGGCCCAACGCCGAACTCCTACGCGGCGATTGGAGTAACCAATGTAGGGTTGGGCGAACACAGTTCGCCCCTACAATCTGATTTTCAGTTCACAACCTGCCGCCAGACGTTCTTGTCGGGCAAATGGCGGGAGAATACAACCGACCCGCAGTCCGACCCCTGCGCTGCGGTAATAGTCCCGGTAGAGCTGCCTGCCAAAGGCGAAACCCAGCTGCGCTTTGTGCTAAGCTGGGGGGCTACCGCGCAGAGCGCCGTAACCATGTTGACATTGGGTGTAAGGCCCGCGACCCCGCACGGACTGGTCCCAAACAAAACAAACGCTGGGTTAAATTTGCGGGACGCGCGGGCGTGCGGACCCTATGGGGCAAATACTTTACAGCTTACTATTCCCGACAAGCAGATGGAGCAGTTTGTCAACCACAGCTGCCCGCATCAAATCCTGCACTCGCGGATACTGGGCCGCACCGCCTTTTACCAGTGCGGCGGGGCCTATGGCTTCCGGGATCAGCTGCAGGATGCCATGGCCTACGCTCTGCTTGATCCGAACGTTTTGCGCAAGCAGATACTGCGCTGCTGCGCTGTCCAGTTCGAGGAAGGCGACGTCCTCCACTGGTGGCATCCGTTGCCAAAGTCGGCCGGAGGGCTTAAGGGTGTGCGCACCCGCTTTTCGGATGATTTGCTCTGGCTGCCGCTTGCCGCCGCTGAATACTACACTGCCACCGGGGATGCAACGTTGCTAGACACCAAGGTCGCATACCTTAAAGCAGATGAACTGCATGGCGGCGAGCAGGAAAAGTATATCGCGCCCGGGAAAAGCGGACTAAAGGAAGACGTCTACAACCACTGCCTGCGGGCAATTGAGCGGGGCCATAACCTGGGCGAGGGCGGTATTCCGCTGATTGGCTGCGGGGACTGGAACGACGGCTTTAGCACGGTTGGCGAGAAAGGCAAGGGTCGCAGCGTCTGGATGGCTTTCTTCCTGATGCTTGTCATGGAGAAGTTTGCCGGTGTCTGCCGTGCACGCGGGGACGAGACCACTGCGGGGACCCTGGAAGAGCGGGCAAACGCCCTGCGCCGCGCAGTCGACGAGCTCTGCTGGGACGGCGAGTGGTATATCCGCGCCTTCTTTGACGACGGCGAAAAGATGGGGGCCGCCGGCAACGCTGAATGTTCCATCGATCTGCTGCCACAGAGTTTTGCAGTGCTCGCCGGTATGCCGGACAAAGGCCGAGTAGAGCAAGGACTCAAGAGCGCCTACGAAAAACTGGTGGACAGCCGCTTGCGCCTAGTTCGCCTGTTTAGGGAATCGTTCAAGGACACCCACCAGCAGCCGGGTTATGTAAAGGCATACCCAGAGGGTATCCGTGAGAACGGGGGGCAGTACACCCACGCTGCCGTCTGGTTCGCAATAGCGCTGCTGCGGGCCGGCAAGCGGGAAGAGGGCTTTGCTCTGCTGCAGATGCTAAACCCGGTAAACCGTGCCTCGCACCCCGAGCTCTTCGAGCAGTACAAGCTTGAGCCGTATTATATCCCAGCAGACATTTATACCAACCCGGCGGCGCCCGGGCGGGGCGGCTGGTCGATCTACACCGGGGCAGCCTCGTGGTATCTGCGCGCGGTCTGGGAAGAGATTATCGGCCTGAAAATACGCGGCGACCACATCGTATTTGAGCCGCAGCTGCCTGCCGAGTGGAACGGCGCCGGGGTTAAGGCTGAGATAAGCGGCACAAAGCTGGATATCGAGTTTGTACGCGGCGTTGCCCCTGGCATGAGCATGGACGGCAAGGGTGTGGCGCGCATTCCGCTGGATGGTGGGGAGCACAAGGTTAGGGTAGAGTTTGTGTAATATGATGGGGTGTAGGGGACGGTGCCCACGTCGTCCCGTCTAATTCCACACACGCGCTCGTTGTAGGGTCGATTTTCAATCGCCCGCGGTTTACCGGGAGCCTGTTGTTGTGTGGTCGGGGTTTTATCCCACCCGTGCCTGTTGTAGGGGCCGCACATCCGGGCGTCCCGCCTAACTCCACAGACGACTGTTGTAGGGGCCGCGCCCCTGCGCGGCCCGCTGATTTCCAGTGACGTTCCGCGATTGGTGCTGAAGTTCCGGGGGCTCAGGTCAAGTTCAAGAGCAAATTTTAAATCAGCCTTCGGGCTGGGGATATTGTACCGCTCGTGCCGCGGAGGCACTTACTTTTCTTGTCTCGCCAAGAAGAAGTAAGCAAAAGAAAGCGACTGGGGGAGAACCAGGTTTGCTCCAAGTTCAGTCGCAAACAACTCCCCCAGACCCCCTCTCCACGGGCAGGTGAGCGAGAGCCGGAGCGTTTGATTGTGAGTAATTCTCGCGAGCTCCCGGCTTGTCAACAGAGGCAAGGGGGCACGCAGACGCCTTCGAACTTCGAGCCCTTGGCCACTCGCAAACTTACCCAGCCGCTATGCGAGCCCGGGTTTAGAGTAAGGAGTTTTTGCGGTGAGGTGTTTGCCGCTGACTGCGCCGTTACTGACGAACACGTTGGCTGCGGAGCTGTATCGTCCGTCCGCAAACCTACTGTCCCCACCAACCTGCCCTTGACCTACTAGTGGGGGTCTGGGGGAGTTCGTGTTCGAGCGCCCTTTGCGAGAAACACGCGGTCCTCCCCCAGTCGCTTTCTTTTGCTTACTTTTTCTTGGCGAGACAAGAAAAGTAAGTGCCTCCGCGGCACGAGCGGTACATTAGCCCCAGCCCGAAGGCTGATTTAAAATTTGCTCTTGAACTTGACCTGAGCCCCCGGAACTTCAGCACCAATCACGAGACGTCACTGGAAATCAGCGGGCCGCGCAGGGGCGCGGCCCCTACAACAGTCGTCTGTGGAGTTAGGCGGGACGCCCGGATGTGCGGCCCCTACAATAGGCACGGGTGGGATAAAACCCCGACCACGCAACAACAGGCTCCCGTAAACCGCGGGCGATTGAAAATCGTCCCTACAAAAGTGTGTGTGGGATTAGACAGGTCGCCCGGGGCACGCCCCCTACAAGAACCTGCGATCCGGCAAACCTAAGCGGTTGAGAACGAAAACCTGACCCTACAACGGTGGATTTGTGGTAAGCCGCAGGATGATCACCTTCTATAAAAGCAAGATGCCGGAAGACCTGTGCATATATACGCTGTCACTTTCGTCACTTTCGTCATCTTCGTCACCCGGCAGAGGTTGGGAGCATCTCTATTGTCTGCGCCCCGCGGCACAGGCGAGTGGATTATTACTCCATCATTGCCAAATCTTCCCCGTCTGTGCTATAATGAGCCTTTATAAGGAGTGAGCGTATTGAGCAGCAGTTTTGAACGGACACCGGTTGGCGAAGGCATACACTTCAGCCGGATAACCGATCCCAAGTTTAAGCACAACCGGCTGACAGTTAACTTTATTTTGCCCCTGGACAAAGCCGGCGCATCTGACAACGCGGTGGTGCCGTTCGTCCTGCGGATGGGCTGCAAAGCCCTGCCCGACTTTTCTTCCCTTAATGCGCGGCTCCAGGAGCTTTATGGCGCCAGCTTAGAAGCCGGTGTCTCCAAGTTTGGAGGCTACCAGGTTATGGAAGTGAGCATTCGCTTCCTTGACAACCGCTACGCCCTGGAGGGCGAAGACCTCGCCGCCGAGTGCGCCGCCCTGCTGGCCGGCATTACCCTCCAACCCAAGCAGGACACCTCCGGCCTACTCGACGAGAAGGACGTCGCTCTCCAGCGTGTGTATATCCAAGACACGATCGAAGCTGAAATAAACGACAAGCGCCCTTACGCAATCTCCCAGTGCATGCAGGAGATGTGCGCTGGCGAGCCCGTGGCCGTCAAAACCTACGGTTACCCCGAGACTGCAGCGGCCATTACCACGGCTTCGGCTACTGCGGCTTACCGCAATATGCTGCGCACCGCCTCGGTAGAGATTATCTTTACCGGCTCCGGCGACCCTACTGCCGCCCGCGAGCTGCTAAGCGCCGCCTTTAAAGGTATCGAACGCCAGCCGGTGGACTACCAGCCAATAAAACTGCGCCCGGTTGCCACTAGCGTGCGCGAGAAGACCGAAACTATGGAACTCAACCAGGGCAAGCTGGTAATGGGTATGCGCTGCGGCGAGCTCACCACCCAGCGCGAGCTAAACGCCGCCAGGATGTTTTCGGCTATGTATGGCGGCACCGCGTTTTCCAAGCTCTTCCTCAATGTGCGCGAAAAGCTCAGCCTCTGCTACTACTGCGCCTCCCGGTTTGATTCCACCACTCGGCTGCTGATGGTCGACAGCGGAATTGAAGATACCAACAAACAAAAAGCCCAGGATGAGATAATGGTGCAGCTAAAAGCCATAACCGAGGGCGACTTCACCGACGAAGAACTCGCCAATACTAAGATGCTGATGAGCAACTCGATCCTGGCGACCACCGATTCATCCACCGCCATGGAGGGCTGGTACATGGCCCAAATCCTGCGCGGGCAAAGCCTTTCGCCCCAGCAGGATATCGAGAACATAAACACCGTAACTAGAGAAGAAGTAGCCGAAGCCGCCGGCAAGGTTACGTTGGATACGATCTACTTCCTAACCGGTGCGTAGGGTAACGCTCCCCCGCGCGTACCGGCCAATATGTGAATAACCGCGATATTTCGCGGGCCGCGCCTTTACACGAAACGTCACGATGAACCGGCGGTACGCGCAGGGGCGCGTACCCTACGAATTTTACCGCCGGGGTGACGAAGATGACGAAAATGACGAAAGTGACAGCAGATATATGCAGAGGGCAGCGTCACCCGCTCATGTAGGGGCGGGATTCTCCAGCCCGGCCGATTTCGTATCACCCGTCCGGCAATACATGGATTGCTACGATATTTCGTGTCCTGGTTGCTATACAAACGCCACGATATTTCGCGGTACGCGCAGGGGCGCGTACCCTACAGGAGGCCATCTATGAACACCACAACAATCACCTCTGCCCGCCTGGGCGAGAGCTACCGGAAAATCGACCACCCTTCGGGGCTTACCATACTGCTCTACCCCATGCCGGAGTTTGCCAGTGCTTACGCTATCTTCGCTACCAACTACGGCTCTGTGGACGAGACCTTCAAAACCCAGACGGACGGCGACTTTGTAACTGTCCCGGCGGGCATCGCCCACTTCCTCGAGCACAAGCTGTTTGAGAACGAGGAGGGCGACGCCTTCCTGCGCTACGCAAGTACCGGCGCAAACGCGAACGCTTTCACCTCCTTTGACAAGACGGCGTACCTGTTTTCCTGCACCGATAAGTTTGCGGAGTCGCTCGACATCCTGCTCGACTTTGTCAGCCGCCCCTACTTCACTCCCGCGACTGTCGAGAAAGAGCAGGGCATCATCGGCCAGGAGATCAAGATGTACGAGGACAGCCCGGAGTGGCGGGTCTACTTCAACCTGCTGGGCGCGCTCTACCACAGCAACCCGGTGCGGATAGACATAGCCGGCACGGTCGACACTATCGCCAAGATTGACGCCGACCTGCTTCACCGCTGCTACAACACCTTCTACAACCTGCACAATATGACCCTGGCTGTGGCCGGCAACTTTGACCCCGCGCAGGTGCTCGCCGCCGCAGACCGCCACCTTAAGACTGCGCCTCCAATGGAAATCGAGCGCAAGAATCCATGGGAGCCCTGGGAGGTCAAAGAGAAGATTGTTACCCAAAACCTACCGGTGGCTCAGCCTCTCTTCCAGATAGGCTTTAAGGGCGAGCCGGGTGCGGACGAAGCGGCAAACCTCTGGGGCAAGATTGCCGACGAGGTGCTGCTGGACATCGTGGCCGGTGACTCCACCCCACTCTACCGTTGCCTGTTCGACGATGGGCTGATAAACCAATCGTTTGAGGGCGAGGGTATGTCCAACCGGGACTACTCGCTGATCTTCTACGCCGGCGAATCCCGCGACCCTGAGAAAGTCCGCGACGCCCTGCTTGAAGAGATAACCCGACTGCAGAAGGACGGCATACCCCAGCCCATATTCGAGCGGGTGAAGAAGGCGGTCTATGGCCGCTATATGGGAATGTACGGCCGCCCCGACGCCATTGGCGGGTTGCTGATTACCGCCCAGTTCGCCGACTGCGACGCTTACCAACCCTTGGAGATGCTGGCCGCCCTCACCCTAGAGCAGATAAACCAGCGGCTAAACCAAAGCATGAACCCCGAGCGCTGCGCAATCTCGATAGTGCGCGGGTAGCGTCACCTGCCCTCGTAGGGGCGGGATTCTCCCGCCTGGGGGTTCCACGAACGCCGCCCGCGTAGGGGACGCACACCCGGGTGTGCCGGCCAGTATATGGATCGCTACGATATTCGCGTCCAGCATTTACACGAAACGTCACGATAAAACGGCGGTACGCGCAGGGGCGCGTCCCCTGTAACGACACCCGACACTCCATTACACACCTTCCCGGGGTGACGAAGATGACGAAAGTGACGAAAATGACAGCACATTAAATACAGAGGGTACCGTCACCCACCCACGTAGGGGCGGGATTCTCCCGCCCGGGGGGGCCCGCAAACGCCGCCCATGCAGGGTACTGGGGGGTTCTACAGGCACCGGCAGAAAAAAGGCAAAGCCCCGCACTGTGTTTTCCAGCAACAGAAAGGAGATGATAATCGATGAGTGCATCCCCAAACCTCAACCCGAACTTCTGAGCGCCCTCATCCAGCCAAGCCGGCGGCTTGGAAAATATAATAGAATTCCCCGGGCTGGGGCTGAGCTTTGAGCTCAACCGCGTAGCCTTCACACTTTTTGGGCAGCCTATCTTTTGGTACGGAATTATAGTCGGCATCGGTTTTGCCGTGGGTGCCTACCTGGTTACCAAAAGAGCGAGGCGGTTTGGGCTGGACCCCGACCGCGTTATCGACGCGATTATAGCCGCAACTGTGCTCGGAATTGTCGGCGCGAGAACCTACTACGTTATCTTCCGCTGGGAGATGTACGCCGGCAACTTTGCGAGCATAATAAACCTGCGCGAGGGCGGCCTTGCCTTTTATGGCGGTGTTATCGGCGGTGCGTTGGGCGCCCTGATTGTCTGTAAGTGGCGTAAAATTAAGCCCCTGCCGCTTATAGATTTGCTCGCCAGTGTGGTACTTATCTCTCTGGCAATAGGGCGCTGGGGCAACTTTGTAAATGTCGAGGCCTTTGGTTCCAATACCACCGCACCCTGGGGAATGACCGGCACCGCGATTGTAAACCACCTCACCTTCCACCAGAGCCGCCTAGCCGGCCTGGGGATAGAGGTCCTGCCCTGCACACCGGTGCACCCAACCTTCCTGTACGAGTCGCTGTGGAATATCCTGGGCTTTATAATCATCGCGATCTACATTAAGCGCAGGCGGTTCGACGGCGAAATCACCCTGATCTTCCTTGGCTGGTACGGCCTTGGCCGCGCGTTCATAGAGGGTCTGCGAATAGACAGTTTGATGCTGGGCGGCCTGCGGGTATCCCAGGGCGTGGCAATACTTTGCTTTGTGGTCGCGGCGATAACACTGGAGCGCGTCCGCTCAAAGATTAGAAAATCCGACGACCCGGGCTACCTTGCGTTGTATGTAAACACAGTTGGGCAAGAGCAGGACGAGCAGCCGCCCGAGGAAGGCGACGCCGGGGACACGGAGCAGTCCGAACAACCGGCGGATGAGACCGAACAACCGACAGAAGAGGCTGAGCCTCACAGTGAAGCCGAAAGCCCGCCGGAAGGAGAGCCCGAGCTCACCGAAGAGGCAAAGCGGCCACAAGGCGAAAGTGACGCTCCCGACCAACCGGATGGCGAAAAAGACGGCGAGAGCTAACGCGCCGGAGGAGGATTGCGGATGAAGAAAGTGGGCAGGAGTTTCTTTTGTGCTGTGGCAGCTCTGTTTTATATACTTGTCGTAGGTTTCGGCCCGGTGCAGGCCGCCGAACAGCCCACCCAGGATCCGAGTGCCGCACATGTGCTCACCTTTAGGGAGGGCGCTGAGGTTGGCGAAAATGGGCTGCCTGCCGGCATTACCGCCGAGAATATAATCCTGACCGAAGCCGATGTTCAGATCGCCAGTGCTTCAGCTTGGCCGATGGATGCATTCGGCCAGATTCAACACGCTGTAGAGCTCACCCTCTACGAGAGCGGAAGGGAAGCTTTCGCCGAAGTTACCACCCGGCTGGCCCCAATCGGCGGGCAAATTTCTATCTGGGTGGGCGACGAGATGATTTCCGCACCGGCGGTACACGTGCCAATAACCGACGGCGTGGCAGTTATCTCCGGGGGCTTCACTGCGGCCGAGGCCGCTGTGCTTGCCGGCCAGATAACCGGGCAACCGCAAGTTATCCCGGTTGCCGACACCCGGAGCCCATTTCACACGTCGGAGATAATTGAATACCGGTATATGTCGCTCTGGGAGATGGTTGCTTCCGATATTATCGGTGTGCTGATATTGTTCGCTTAGCGTATACCATACGGGACAGCCAGAATTATTTTGCAAGCGATTGCAATAATAGCCGAACAGCCCGCGCTTGACTTTTCGGGCGGTTTGGCATATACTGTTCGTTGTGCCATAATTCGACTTTGTGCGGCAGGCAGCGACTGTCGGCAGCACTTTTAATGGAGGATTGCAAATGAAAAAAGTGGGCAAGCCTGTTTTTTTCGTGGTGGTAGCTTTGATTGCTGCCTTCGCCACCCTTAGCTACACCGGTATTTACACCCAGTTTGGCGACATTACCACCGCGCGCATAAAAGGCGTGCAGGAAATTCGCCTTGGCGTCGATATTCAGGGCGGGGTGGACGTCACGTTCTTTCCGGCAGACGACTACGACGCCGACAGCTACGAGATGGCTGCCGCAGCGGCGGTAATAAGCCAGCGGTTACTTTTGCAAAATATAACCGACTACGAGCTCTTCCCGGATTTCGACCGCAACCGTATAATTCTGCGCTTCCCCTGGCAAGCGGGCGAGGCCGACTTTAACCCCGTGCGCGCCATCGAAGAACTGGGCGCCACCGCCATGCTCGCATTTGCGGAAGGCATGGAGATGGGCGAGGATGGGCTTCCAGCGGGAGCAATTATTCTCACCGGCGCCGATGTCCAGTCGGCTCGAGCGTCCACCGGGCAGATCGACCAGCTCGGCACAATCGAAAGCTTTGTAGAGCTTACACTGCGCGAGAGTGGCAGGGTAGCCTTTGCGGAGGCGACTGGGCGTCTTATTGGTCAACCGATCTCCATCTGGATGGATGACCGGATGATCTCCGCACCGACAGTACAGGCTCACATCACCGACGGCACAGCTATAATCTCCGGCGGCTTTACCCCCGCGGACGCCACTGCTCTTGCCAACCAGATAATGGGCGGCGCGCTGCCGTTCAGCCTGGAGACCGACAACTACAACACAATCTCCCCGACGCTGGGCATGGGCGCTTTGCAGGCCATGCTGCTGGCGGGTATGATTGCCTTCGGCTTTATCAGCATATTCATGCTGCTGTGGTACCGGGCGTCCGGCTTTGTGGCGATCATAGGCCTTGTGGGCCAGCTCGCTATCATGATAGCCGCGCTCACCGGATTCTTCCCGTTCATCCCGGCCTTTACTCTAACCCTGCCGGGAATCGCGGGCATTATTCTCTCCGTGGGTATGGGTGTTGATGCCAACATCATCACCGCAGAGCGCATCAGGGAAGAGCTTGCCTCCGGCAAGACCCTGGACGGCGCGGTGGCCACCGGCTACAAGCGGGCTTTCGCGGCTATTTTTGACGGCAATATTACGCTTATAATCGTAGCTGTCATCCTAATGGGCTCCTTCGGCCCGCCCACCAACCCGTTTGCCCAGCTCCTAAGCTGGACTATATTCCGTGGTTTTGGGCCCACAACGGCGGGTGCGATTTACTCCTTTGGGTACACACTGCTGATTGGTGTTATAGCGAACTTTGTCATGGGTATCTTCGCCTGCCGCTTGATGCAGCGCTCCCTGTGCAGGCTTAGCCTAATGCGTAAACCCTGGCTATTCGGAGGTGAGAGAGCATGAAAATCCCAAACTACCGGTTCATGGCCCACTCAACAAAGTGCATCGCTGTCTCGGCGGCACTGATGGTTCTCATTCTGGTCGCCAGCCTTGTCATCGGCGTCCAACTGCATATCCAGTTTAGCGGCGGGGCTATCATCACCTACTCTTACGAGGGTGAAGTTGACGCAGCCGCGTTTGCTGGTACAGCCGGCGAGCTCACTGGAGCCGCGGTTTCGGTTCAGCTGAGCACCGACCTTGCCACCGGCATGGAGACAATAGTCCTCAGCCTGCCGGCCGGCGACAGCTTGACCACCGACCAGCTGGCCACACTGGATGAAGGACTGTACGCGGCCTTCCCGGAAGCGGGGCTGCAAGTCGAAGAAGTCAACAACGTCAGCGCACAAATGGGTTCCGAATTCTTGATGAAGTGCCTGATCGCCGTTGCGTTCGCCGCGATTCTGATGATTGTTTTCGTCGCATTCCGCTTTAAGCGTATCGGCGGTATGTCCGCCGGTGTCACTGCGGTTATCGCGCTTGTTCACAACATCATAATCGTCTTTGGCGTGCACGTGTTCTTCGGCATACCAATCTCCGGGCCGTTTATCGCGGCGGTGCTGACCGTTCTGGGCTACTCGATAAACGACACCATAGTTATCTTCGACCGCATACGCGAGAACAAGCGTCTGTTCGGCGACAAGAAGTCCCTCACCGAGCTAGTCGACCGCTCGATGAACCAGAGCCTTCGCCGCTCTATAAACACCACAACCACCACCGTTGCCTGCATGGTTATAGTCGCGATAGTGGCGTCATTCTACAACGTGGGCACCATAGTGACCTTCGTTGTCCCCATGAGCGTAGGTCTGATGGCCGGTGCATACTCCTCGATTTTCATCGCGGGCCCGCTCTGGGTTCGCTGGCAGGAGCGCTCTAAGGCGGTTGCATAACCCTCCCTGTCAAACAAACCAAAGCATAACGCCGACAGATTAGGGTATTCTCCCGCATCTGTCGGCGTTAATATTTTTACATGGTATTCCATATGACGAGACGTTGATATGTGATACGCAACTACACATAATGCTTATTTGGCACGCTACTTCATTTCCTCAATTAGCTTTTTGATTTCTGGCGTGGCAACCAATTTCCCGCGCACAGTAACTCGTGAGACGGTTTTTGCAAACAGCTCTGCGCTAATTTTACTATCAAGTTTAAGCATACCAATCACGCTGATTTTGAACTTTTGCCCGTCAAGCTCTTGATATGCTTCCTCCAAATCTGCTTTTGAAACACAGCAAATTCCAACCGAAAAGATACCGGTAGGATTAGTGCCCACATATCCAATAATTGCAGATGCACGAAGCGCCTCTTCAATGTTTTTCTGATGCGCCTCCAATTCTTTTCTGATTGCACTCCTGATTAAGTCAGACCTGTTTGAGTATAATCCTTGCTCTACAAGAACATCTACTTGCGCCAAATCTACCACGCCTAAATTGATTGTTAGTTTTTCAGTTTCGTTCGACATACTTACCTCCATAAAACATCCACATGGATGGTCGTTAGAGTAAATGTACCACAAATAGAATTGCATGTCAATCAAAACCACTAGTAAACTAGTGGTATGCACAAGCCCTGGAAGGGCATATTACAGGCTTAACCCCTCAAGGGGCATTGAAAAAGTTTAGCACCGCATTACAATCTCGGGCAGCCGCTTAA
>Ga0123352_10000089_pt1 | contig 99505 bp, 86 predicted proteins | sample TergutLab28metaG_FD_89700 | JGI IMG/M metagenome (GOLD analysis project Ga0123352, IMG submission 89700) | Labiotermes labralis P1 segment gut microbial communities from Petit-Saut dam, French Guiana - Lab288 P1 | ecosystem: Host-associated > Arthropoda: Insects > Digestive system > Gut ...
ACGAGCCGCACTTTTTTTATTGGTAAAATTGCACGAACAAATAAACGGTTGCGACATCTAAAGTGTACAATATAAGACTGATATCAGGTATAAAAAATGATAGACGAGACGTGATAATGCACAAAAAATGCTATACCGCTTTTGGTGCAGTTTTAGGCTAATTGTATGTGGCTGTAAAAGAGCCTGCTAAATTCCAGTTTAATGCATCGTGTACTTCCAGCGGCATTACAAACCTGCCGATGTTGTCTAGTTTCCTTTGCTTTTCTGGGTTCATTTTTGAACGCCTCCTTTTTTAATTAGGTTTTGCAACCTTATGTACCACCGTATACGCGAGTATATTTGCTGTTGCCTTAGCGGGCTGCATTAACCTTTATAATTCTACATAGGCAAAATGCATACCATAAAATACCATGCAAAAAAGGGTTGCATTTTGTAGAATCCATATGTATTATGTAGTTGAGCTAAAGCTTGCTGTTAGGTAAAATTTTGCGTGTCGTTGTGGTTTCTGATAGGCAAATTTAGCAAATGGCTAGACCCTGGATTAAGTCCAGGATGGTAAGGATGAGTGCGCTCCACTTTGATGTGGGTTACATAGAAGAAAGGGTGAAAGTAAATGTTTTATTTTACATGTGTACCGTGTGTGCCTGGTAGCCCTATTATGCCGTTGGGTGGTGATGTTGATCCTGGCGATTGGCTCAGTGACCCAATTGATCCTTGAATATCCCACTTTGTTGTGGGTTTTTTAGACTAGCGCAGGAAGGATTAGGGCTATGGACACTAAACAAGTACTTATTGACGAACTCTTTGTTTTTAAAGGTGGGCGCAATGCTAAAAAGCTAGAGGCACTTATAAACCGCACAGAGGCACTTGCAAATGTGTTGTCCGTGCCGGATTTAGAGCTTAATAATATTCTTTTGGTGTTGCGTGTCCGCAAAGAGAATATGCTTTCTGGCGATTTTGTGAAGTGCCGCGATCTTGCTACACCCGTATTTGAGTGGCTAAGAGGAAAAATAGCTTGGTCATATCTTGAATGTCATATTTTTAGTATGATGGTTAGCTATACCACCACCTACACCCTCGCCTATACCCTTGCAGAAAAAGCCGTCGAGACGCTAACGTCTGTACATGCGCACGAAAAAAGATATACGGCTGTCATCTACTCAATCTACGGCAACATGACTTACCGCCTTTTGCGCGCAAAATATTACGACCTTAAAGACCCCGCCACGCCAAAATCCGCAAAAGCAGAAGTCGAAAAACTATTCACTCACTACATGAAGTTGGTCAGCACTGCTGCCAGAAAGAGCAATTTCCAAGTATACCTCACCGTCCTAGAAGTCCGCGAAGCCCTATTCCACAACGACAGCGAAGCCCTAACCTACGGCCTGCAAGCACTTAAACAAACCGGTGACAAGGAATGGTATAAAACAACTTGCGACGAAATTTTAGAATATATTGTAAACCTGGATAGCGTGCCGACGTCGATTCACAATTTATACATTGGCCGCAATGTACGGCGTTACAGGAAGCGTCTTGGGCTAAGTGCGCAACAACTTGCCAACGCTTTAGACACCAATGTAAGTGTTGTTTACGAATGCGAATCTGGCAGACGCGGTGTAAGCCGTACAAGGCTTTACGAGATAGCAAAAATCTTAAAAGTGGATATATCTAAGCTGTTTGGTTTTGAAGCGCATGACGCCGCAAAACCAAACATTGACCCAACAACCGAAGCCGTACTAGATATAATGGAAAATTTACAGGAAAAGAAAAAGAAACAAATCTTACGCCTTGCCAAAATATTGACCGAAGACGATGATGACAATAAGTAAATTTTTGATAGGATACCTCCTAAAAAAGGCGTTTGAACATTGTAGTTAATACAAAACACAATGTCCAAACGCCTTTTTTTATTTAACAATTCACATCAAAATATCCTAATGCCGCCCACAAATGCTTCATAAACTTCTTTACCGGCAATAAACAGGTTGCCAATTTCTTTGCCGTTAATAAATGTCCCACCAACACTTACGATTGTTATCGACAGCGGGGCAGTATCATAACCGGCACCATTGGTAGCTCTTATGCTAAAAGTATAAACGCCGTCTATGGTTGGCACGCCGTAAATTTCCCCTGTGGCAGTATTTAACACCAGCCCTGGCGGCAACCCTGTTTCGGAGCCGGTAATGCTCATCACTTGCCACGATATAGGGGTATCGCCGGTAGCAGATAATGTAGATGAATACGCATTACGCATTGTGCCATCCGGTAACGCCATTGTGGTTATAACCGGCGGGTCTGCAATGATGATGGTAAATGTTCTGGCGTCGCTGCCGTCTGCATTTTCGGCAATGATAGTGAAACTATACACCCCTGCAACGGTTGGTACCCCAGATATCACATCATCGTTTAGGAATAACCCATCGGGCAGATTAGAACCGCTGTCTAACGACCATGATATAGGCTGGTTGCTAACTGCCTCCAAAGATAGCGCATAAAATATGCCCCTAGTAGCGTGCAGTGGTGAATCGGTGGTTATAATGGGCGCACCGGCAGGGCCGATTAATATTGTAAATTGCCGCGTATCCGCATAATCGGGGCCGGTTATATTTTCTGCCTTTATTGTAAATTTGTACAACCCCTGTGTAGTTAACATCCCTGATATCATAGCACCCGTTAACGATGTTCCCGGCGGCAACCCTGTTTCGTCGCCTACAGGGCCAAGCACGCTCCAGTTGATTGGGGTGGTTCCAGAGGCTAGCAGCGTCTGTGAATAGTAGGAACTCACATTACCGCTGTTTAAAACCAGCGTGGTAATCATAGGCCTTGCCAAAATGGTCAGCGAAAAGGCTTCTTCGGCATATCCGCCAATATTATCTACCCTTATCGAAAAATTGTAGGTTCCGCTCATAGTGGGGTTGCCCGATAAAGTACCTGTTTCCGTATCCAGGGCAAGCCCCGGCGGCAAGTCACCGAAAGTTTGCGACCATGTAAATGGTGCAGCACCGCCGGCAGTAAACGTATGCAAATAAGGGACGCCTACAATACCGTCATCCAAATCGACATCGATGATAGATGGCGTGGTAATGGTTAGCGAAAATTGCACGGGTACAGAATTACCAAATACATTGATAGCCACCACCGTAAATGTATAGGTTCCAATAACAGGGGAAATCCAAGAAACAACACCTTCGCAACAGATATTTATGTCGGCGGCCGGTGTTGGCCCTTCCGTCATTTCCCATGTGATTGGTTGTGTACCACTTGCTTGCAACACGGTGCTAAACGGCCTAGACACACCACCGCCTAAATTGGGCGCAGAGGTAATGACAGGCGGCGCGCCAACAGTTATTGTAAACGGCGCAGTAGTACTACTTCCACCGCCTGTGATGGTAACACTAACGTTGTAAGTGCCTATAGCCGTTGGCGTACCGGATAACATACCCGTATTACCATTTAACGTAAGCCCCGGCGGGAAAGACGACCCGGCTTGTGCCGCCCACGACCATGTATAAATAAACGAATCATCAAGCCCATCCGCTTCAAGCGTGAGCGGCGTATACGGGACACCTACAATCCCGTTGGGCAGGGGCGAAGTGGTTATAATTGCAAGGGCATTCCCTGCTTCAATCGTAAAGGTTACAGGAGTGGAAACGCCTGCAATATTTGTGGCAACAACCGTGAATGTAAAAATTCCGCCTTCGACAGGTTCGCCAGAGATTATTCCTGTGTTTTGATTAAGCGATAACCCCGTCGGTAAATTTCCGCTTGTGATAAACCAAGCCATTGGCATAGAGCCTACCGCCGTTAGCTGGCTGGAATAATTCCTGCCAAGGCGGGCATAACCTAACACCGTTGTTGTTATAACCGGTATCTGATACACGCTTAAAGTATACAATTTAGTATCAGAACCATATTCGTTGGTCGCCCGTACCGAAAACGAATATGTTCCCGTGGCAGTGGGCGTACCGGATAAAATGCCGTTTACATCCAAATTTAACCCCGGCGGCAAATCACCGCCCAAGACTTCCCATGAATATGGGATTTCTTCGCCATAACCGCTAAACGCCACAGAATATGGTATGCCCACGGTGCCGTTTGGCAAAGGCGATAAGGTATTAATACGCGCCGCTAGCGAAACGTGTAGCGTATATGTCCGTGATACGCCCCCGGGTTCGTAATCATTAAATGCCGTTACGGTAATTTGGCAGCTTTGGTTGTCAACCATTGGCGTACCGTAAATAGTAGTACCGCTAGTGGACAGCCCAATCGGAAGTGTTCCGCCAGTTACCGCAACCAACACCACCAGATGGCCATCAGAACCGGTTACAGTGGGCGTCCAAGAATATGGCTGGTCTAATGTCGCCCCCGGTATATAATCGTCAACAATAAACGGCGGTTCTCCCGCGTTTAAAATAAATTGATTTATAGTACGGTAGCCGATGCTGTCGGTCACTGTTATGTCTACAATATATTGGCCTTCGCCTAAGTTGCTTATGCCAGAAATAAGGCCATTGTTGCTGATGGACAAACCACTGTCCAGCGGCAACCCAGATAGGCCAAAAACAAATGGAGCTGTTCCGGTACCTGCTTCCAGCTCTATTGTGGCAGAGTATGCCCTGCCTTTAACCGCCAAAGGCAGCACATCTGTTGTAATGACAGGCGGTATAGGCATTGTAATTGTGGTTGTACCGTCCCACCAGCCGTCAGGCGGTGCATTGTTAACTCCCTGGCGGATAGCAAATAGCGGCGGCTCATTGCCTGCGCCAAAGGCTTCTGTAAGGTCAACCATAACAATATTGTCTACCCGGCCGTAGGTATCATTGTTGCCGTTGTTCCCTGTCTGCTGCCAAATAAAACGCATGTTTAAGCCGGTAATATTTGCTGTCCATATAGTGTCTATCAAGTTCCAGCCGGTGACATTCGGTGTTTGCAAGCCGTCAAACAATGGCGGGGGCAGGGCAGTACCCCGTATCGGCACAGTGGTGCCATGTACCACTGTACAGCCTGTCGTCATTCCTGCTACAGTGTTTCCGCGCAAACTCACTCGTGCGCGTACATAATATTTATGCCCGGCAATGGTAGGTATGGGCGTGGTAGGGTTCATATAAACAAGCCCTTGGGTTTTTGTCCCTATCTGAGCACACCACAAACCTGTTTCGCCATGCACCGGAAGCGGCGTGGCATTCGTCACGCGTATGGGAGCAAGCGTACTTTGTGTCCCCGCTCTGCTTGCTTCAAACCCACTCCAGCCGAACATATTTGCCTCAAAAGAGCCGTTGGTTACGATATTGGTTAAATCAATTGTAGCCATAACCTCACTCCTTAGCCACAAATACAAACACATTTGGGTGGTCTTGCGAATATTGCAAGGCCTCCACTACATCGTGTGCTTCATAAACCTGTACGCTGGCTATTTTGCTGTTGACCTCGTTAATTGCCGCAACAATTTGCTTGCTTGTTGTGGTAAGATTAAATGTATTACCAAGCATCACGTTTAAACCCTGCACGTTTATATCCACAATTGACCTTACTGTATCTGTTTCCGGGAAGAGGTCGGCTTGGTTTACTCCAAAAAACCACGTAGTGCCAATTGGAATGGGGCGGTATACCGGTATTAATACGCTACCGTCGATAGGTGATGTAATATCAACCGTTGTGTGGACAAGCCCGTTTTCAAGATAATCAAAACCTATATGGAAATCGTCTATAAACCAGCGCGCAACCGCCGCCATGATATTCGGGGTTCCACGCTGGTCTAGTGCTGCGTCTTCTGCCGTTAAAAAGAAATATCGGCTGTACTGGTGTGGAAAGTTTAACGGCTCTGCAATATCTACATGCCAATTGTACCCCCTGGGCAGGTTTGGCGGGGCAGACTGCACTGTGGCATCAAAGACAAATATGGCGTTGTATTTCAAAAGTTGGTTAATCTCATCAATCGCATCTTGTACGTTAATTGCGTCTAACTCCAGCATATCCGGCGAGGTTTGAGATAATGTATTGTCGTAGGGAACATCGGCGGAGACAAGCGTGATGTTTTTATACGTGTCCGGCAATATTCCATTTACACTACTTACCAGTTGCTGCATTAGTGCTTGTAGATACTCATGTGATACCGCATTTGCTGCCATAAAAAGCACTCCTTATATAAAAACCTTTTTATATCATTGTATGTATGATAAATGACGATGGTTCGCATATAAATATGTAAATAAAAAAACAAGCTTCCCAGAAACTAACCCAGAAAGCCTGTTTTAATGAGCGTATACTCGCCTACGGCAGCCTATTGCCCGCCGCACGGTAAATTTTATACCATTCCTGCCTAGACATTTCGATTGTACAACCCTTACATATACCTGCCAAGCGCTCTGCTTTGGTGGTACCCGGTATGGCTTGCATGTTGGCCGGGTGGCGCAATATCCACGCTACAACCACGGCTTCGGGTGTTGCGTTTTTTTCTTCCGCAAGCTCGCTGATTGCCTCGTTGAGTTTTGGATACTTGTCGCTGCCCAGGAATGTACCCTCAAAATACCCGTACAAAAACGGCGACCATGCTTGCACGGTGATATCTTCTAAGCGGCAGAAATCCAACACGCTACCATCGTGGTCAAATGACGGCGCGTTTGTCATGTTCACGTTTAACCCGGTGTCTATCATACCTGTGTGCGCCGGCGAAAATTGCAACTGGTTGACGATAAGCTTATGCCCCAAGTATTTTTGCAACAAGCGAATCTGCCCCGGGTTGTGGTTACTTACCCCAAAATACCGCGCCTTGCCTGCCTTATAAAGCATGTCGAACGCTTGCGCAACCTCTTCTGGCTCTACCAGCGCGTCTGGGCGGTGCAATAGAAACACGTCTACATAATCCATTTCTAACCTTTGCAAGCTGTTTTCCAGCGACGAAATGATATGCTGGCTGGAAAAATCAAAAAACCCGTTACGGATACCACACTTTGTTTGCACAAAAATGTCTTGGCGGTTTAGATTTAAATCTTTTACCGCGTCTGCAAACATGCTTTCTGATCTGCCGCCACCGTAAATATCGGCATGGTCAAAAAAGTTGATACCGCCGTCTATGGCTGCTTGCACAAGTGCCGCAAGCCCTTTGCGGTCTAAATCTGGCAGGCGCATACCGCCCATTGCCACCGCAGAAACTTCCAGTTGTTGCCCTAGTTTGATTTTTTTCATTTTAAATACTCCTTTATATGGCTAAATTCCGGGTCAAGCCCAGAATGACAACGCCTAATTTTCGAATTTAAACCATTCCAAGTCTATGTCCGTACCGGGTAAAAAGATATAACTCAAGCTGCCGTTACCCACAAGCGGATTTGTAAGCGCAAGCTTTGTACTGCCGTATTCGCTTTGGGCAGGCAGGGTAAGCTGGTTGGCGGTTTCGTTGCCGTCTGCGTCTGTGAATATCATGTTAATTGTGTTTTTGTCCTGTTTTGTGCGCCAACTAATGTTTACGTGGGTTGCCGGGCTGTCAAAATTCATGGCATCAAATGTAATGGTCACGTTATTGCCAATACCTTCGACTGCGTCTGTTTGCACAGTAAAGCTATCGCCGTAGATATGGTCGTTGGCGGCAAAAGGTATGCGGTCGAATGCTTTGGACTTAAAGCGGAAGCCCTTGATATGCACTTTAAGATTCACCACAAAACACAGGGTTTGCACCCCTTTAATACGTTCGGGCAGCTTGTAAGTCACATCTTTGTAGGTGTTCCACACAGAGCCTTGGTCGTATGTGACGGTGGTAAGCTTACGCGCGCCCGGTGTGTCCGGCATTCCTAGCCAAATATCTATCGGGAATGGTGCGCCGCTTAATGGGAACAGCCCAATTGTAAACTCATCAGAACCAAAACTGCCAAAATCTAAATCTGCAAACCCAACTTGGCTTTGATGGTCGCGTGCAGTGGCAATGCCACGCTCGTTGCCGTTGGTCATTGGGATATTGCTATGCGTGTAAAGCCCGCCCGAGATAAACGAGTACGGGTCTAAGAACGGCGAACCAAGCCCTGTAATTTCTATCGGCAACAGTGAAATTAAACTTGGATGGCTTCTACCGTTTTTTGTCGCGCAGCGCACAAACACTTCGCCGTCGCCTTTTGGGTTTAAAGTCGCAAGGTTGCCATTTACGGTAAGCCGCCCCAGTGGGCTGTCTATGCCTGCGTCGTTGGCAAGCCGCCACTCCAGGCCGCTGTATGTGGCATTGTGCGGGTGGATTTTTGCTTCAATTTCATAGCCATTACGCACAAGTTCTATTTTGCGGATTGGGATTTCCGATGTATCCAGCACTGCCAATATTTCGGGGTTATCTCCGCTAACAATGGCAAGCAACTTTCCGCTAAATAATAGGCGACTAGTATTGTTTTGGTACTGGTCGTAATCGGTAGAATCGCCGTTGTCTAGCCCCAGCAGTTTGCCGTTTTTGACGGTTACATTCACGCGATTGTTTGCATTTTCTACCGGGTTGCCATTTACGTCTATGGCTGTAATTTCCGCAAATGTCAGTTCGCCAACGCGGGTGTTGGTAAGCTTTAACTCCACCGCGTCACCAAAAGAGCGGCGTTCACTTTGGGCAATCGCGTTGCCGTTTGCATCGTATGCCACGGCTTTAATCACGCCCGGCTCATATGGCACGATATAATCTGCGGTCAGTTTTAGCCCTTTTTCGTGGTCAATTTCCCGCGCACCAAGGGATTTGCCGTTTAGGAAAAGCTCCACTTTAGATGCATTGGACGCAATACGCACGTCTATAGGCTGCCCGGGCGAGAAGTCCCAGTACGGGTACAAATGCACAAACGGGTTTTTTTTGTCCCAGGCGGATTTGTATATATAGAAAGAATCCTTTGGGAAGCCTGCGGTGTCGATTTGCCCAAAGTAAGAATTTTTGGTGTGGTACGGCGTTGGTTCACCAATGTAGTCTGTGCCTGTCCATAGAAACTGCCCAAGGCTAAACGTGGCGTCACGGTGGTCAGTGATGCAAGTCTCGGTATTTTTCGCGCCCCAACTTGTGGAGGAGTTGCCAAGGGCAGAGCATTGCAGGTCGTCATCTGCCAGTAGTGCCTTGCGCAATGGGAAGTGGTAAATACCACGGCTTTGCACAGTAGACGCCGTTTCGCCGCCGTAGATTATCCAGTCCGGGTTTTTGGCGTGGTGGTCGTGATACAGATATTCCGCATAGTTGTAGCCGATAAGCTTAATGATGTTGGCGCAATACTGCGTATTTTCCCACGGCATATAGTTGGAGCAAAGCGTCGCGGGTGCGTGGCCTTTAGGGTCATGTTTTTTTACCAGGTCGGTAAGCATTTGCATGGTGGCTGCGCCTGCTTCGGCATTGGCATGGGTGTCGTAAATCTCGTTACCTACGCTCCACATGATAATGGACGGGCAATTTCTATCGCGCCGCACCCAAGATGCAACGTCCTTTTCTGCCCATTCGTTAAAGAAGTTACCATAATCGAATTTCGTTTTGGGGCGCGTCCACATGTCAACAAATTCGGACTGTATCAAAATTCCCATTTCGTCCGCCAGTTCCATAAAAACTTGCGCAGGTGGGTTGTGCGCCGTGCGGATTGCATTGACACCCATGTCCTTTAGAATAAGCAACTGACGGCGCAATGCGTCCTTGTGTACAGCTGCGCCCAGCGCGCCCAGGTCGTGATGCTGGCAAACGCCGTTAAGTAATACGCGGCGGCCATTTAGGAAAAAGCCGTCGTCTGTTGTATATTCAATTTCTCTAAAACCAAAACGGGTGTGTGCGGTGTCAACTACTTTTCCATTTTGTAGCAACTCGGATTTTAGTGTATAGCAGTGTGGATGGTCTATGTCCCAGATGTTTGGCGACTTTGCAAAAAGACTGCTATCAGGTCTTTTTGTTGTGTCAAGTGTTAATATTTGGTGGTTTACGTCATAAGCTTGCCCTACGCTTTCCACTTCTGCGTCAATTTCTATACGCCAGCCATCGTCGGTTTTGTAGGGCGTCACGTAAATGCCGTCCAGCGCAAAATGTGTGGCATTCTTTTGCACAAGCCAGCAATCACGACATATGCCGGCACCGGAGTACCACCGCGAGTTTGGCGATTTATAGTCTACCGTCAGCATTACTTCGTTTTCGCCGGGTTTACAAAACTGTGTAATTTCCTGCGTATACGCGGTATAGCCGTATTTCCATTCGCCCGCTTTTTGCCCGTTTATATTCAGGCAGGAGTCCATGTAAATACCGTCGAAACGCAAAAATGTTTTGCCGTCTAGCGGCGCGGCAAGAGTAAAAACTTTTTTGTACTGCCCCACACCTGTTTTGTACAGGTTCTTCGTGTCTGCAATCAACCAGTCGTGCGGAATTTGGACGGGGTTCCATTTGTCCTCTGTTTCCATTTTAAACAGCCAATTGTCATTAAAATTTTGCATCGCTGCCCTCCGTATTTTTGACATATCCTTGTGGCATAATCTTAGTATATCGCAATCCATTTGGTTTGCAACAGACAAATAAAATTGCCCCGCGTATCTCTTCATGTGAAAAGGAGAATGTACATGACAAACGAACCATTGACCAGGCAAGAATTTATAAGCCAGCTTGAAGCAAAGCTTGGTGCCCTACCAGAACACGAGCGCAAAAGTACGCTGGACTACTACGACAATCATATTAAAAACTCGCCAGACGAAGCTGCAACCATTAGAACCCTGGGGCTACCCAGCGACGTTGCAACAGAAATTTTAACAAGCTATGTACGGCGCGAAGCATATGCATCATCTTCTGCCTATGTGCCGCCACGCAAGAGCAACAACAAGTGGATCATTATTGTGCTTGTTGCCATATTTGCAGGGCCACTTATTTTAGGGCTTGGCGGCGGTTTGTTTGGCGCGGTTGTTGGCTTTGTAACCGGTGGTGTAGCGTTGATTATCACAGGTGTGGCAAGCCTTATCTTGTCTGTGTATGTACTGTTCCAAGATTTTGGTTTTGGGCTTATTGCCGCAGGCACCGGGCTTGCATCTATAGGTATTGGCATTTTACTGGTGCAACTCACAATTCTAATTGTAAAAGGCGTAGCCGCGCTGGTTAAAGGCGTAGCAAGGAGGGTGCAACATGGATGATTTCACACCAATACCAAATAACCAAGAAATTTTAAAGACGCTTGATGGCCCTCCCCCTGTAAGGCGGAGAATAAACTGGACAACATTAGCTATTATATGTATATTGCTGGGCGCAGGCCTGTTTGTAGCCGGGTGGTTGTCCGGTTCACGCGGGGGGCGCATATATTTTGACAACGGCGTAAACGTAGTGGCATATCAACGCGGCGAACGCAGCTGGGGCGAAACAGAAAGCACAAACATAACCGGGCGCTTTACCGCAATCAGCGTAGAGGCGTCGTCTGCGGCTATAGAATTTGTACCAACAACAGCAAACTCACCGCAAGTGGTGGCACCAAACCATTTTGATGTAAGCTATAGCCAAAACGGAGGCAATCTATCTATAACCATTACAAATACAACTAACTTTACCCTTATTGGCGGCGCGTCTTGGGGGCGCAATGGGTTTTCGATACTGGATTTTAACTTTTCTGGCAACCCATTTACCAGCGGCAGCAACACCGTGCGCGTATATGTACCGGCTTCTGTTACAGATATCACCGCGCGTACATCGTCCGGGCGCATTCAATTGGACGGCGTTAGCACAAACCAATTAGACCTACGTGCCAGCAGTGGCCGCCTGGCAGTAAACGGCGGCAACCACAGAAATACCACGCTGCAAACCACGTCCGGCTCTATCCGTGTAGAGGCACATCTTTTGGGCAATATCGAAGCCCGCGCCAGCAGCGGCAGCATCAATATCAACGACCTAAATACCTCGCACGCAAATAGGGCAGACAACATGCAAATACACTTGCGCACCAGCTCGGGTAGTATCCGTTTTAACACGCGCCTGGCATACGAAGACTTTTTATATGGGGCAAGTGTTTCGTCCGGTTCTATCCGTATAGATGATGGAAGAATCCGCGGCGGGCGCAATATACAGGGCGGTACAAGCGGGAATGGTAATGCAACTATTATTGCAAGTGCAAGTAGTGGTAGTATAAGGCTTAACTTTGGGCAGTAGGATATAATAAAAAACATCGTGTCAGCGAATGACACGATGTTTTTTATTGGTGAGCTATTTATCTGCAATTATTAATGCCTAATTCTTGGCAAACCTTATCCCACCTGTAACCGCGAAAGTTCTTTAGACTTATATCACTAAGACCATGAGCAAACACATCCGCATCCTTTAACACTTCATCAAAGAGGGTATCAACATTATTTTTATCGGCGTGTTTTTTAATTGCCTCGCATATAATTTCATTTTCTTCCATCGAGGTTAGGCTCATTTCCAACAGCATTTCCATTGCGATATCCGCACTTATCACGGCATGATTTTCACCTGTGACCCCATGTATTTTATACGGCTCTGCATCATGGCTTCTTAAAACAGCAATATCATGCAGTAGACCTGCCATTGTTGCAAGTTCGGCATTTTCGCCACGTTTAATTGCAAGCAAAGCACAAACTTGCGAAACTTCAATTAAATGAGAGTATTTAGGCGGCATTTCGTTGATTCTCGTAAAAATTATATTAATTTTTTTACGCAATTCTTCAATTCTACTCATTACCAACCCCCCAACGCTTCTATTACTCCATCTCAACCGGGCGCGCCTGGTTCACCGTCGTTCCGTCACCCAGCTGCCCATAATTATTACCACCCCATGCAAAAATACGACCTTCGTCATTTATTGCAAAGGTATGGCCTCTATGCGATGTTGCCTGCACAACATTATCCATCACACGCACCGGGCTGTTGCGGTTGGTGGTAGAACCATCGCCAACTGTTCTGGTATCGTTTAACCCCCAAGTCCACAGGCTACCATCATCACGGATAGCAATAGCGGTTGTCCATACAGATGCATATTTTACGCCATCCATTACACGCACAGGCGATGTGACGCGAGCCGTAGAGCGTCCGTTACCAATTTGCCCTTCGTTGCCTCTACCCCACATCCAAAGTGTATCGTCTTCGGTTATTGCCAGGCTAACGTTGTACCCGGCACTTACGGCAATAACGTTCTCCAGCACTTGCACAGGTTCATGCCTGTTATTGCGGTTGCCAATGCCCAGTTCGCCAAAATCGTTATTGCCCCAAGCCCACAAAACGCCATCGGCATCAATTGCCAATGTGTGTAGCGAGCCAGCGGCTACAGCAACTACATTGTCCATCATTCTTGTTGGTTCGTCCCGGTTGGTCGTTGTGCCATCGCCAAGTTGTCCTTCCCAGTTGCGCCCCCATACATATAAACCGCCATCTACAGATATCGCAGCCACATGCCGCCACCCAGCAGAAACATAAACAACATCTTGCATAATTTGTAAAGGTGTGTTTCTGTCTGTGCGTGTACCGTCGCCCAACTGGTTGTACTGATTAGCACCCCATGTGTATAGGTTGCCGTCTATGCATATTGCGGCACCAAAAGCTTGACCGCTTACAATAGTGGCGATGTTGCTCATAATAAATGTCGGAACGTAGCGGTTCTCGTAGTCGCCTGTACCAAGGCGGCCAAACGTACCTAGCCCCCATGCATACAAATCACCATTGTCCGTTAGCCCAAAAGACTGTGCTGTGCCGTTGGCAATTGTCACAAACCGTGGGAACGGAACGCGTACTTCCTCGGGTTCATATACCTCCGGTTCGTCATCCTCGTCGTCATCATCTTGTGCTGCCGGTGGCGGTTGCGTTACCGGCGGCGTTGCGGTTTGCCCACCTGCACTTGCGCTATCTTGGTTTCCACCTGCCTGGTTAGCTGATTGGTTTGTAGCCGCTTGCCCTGCTGCCTCTTGTATTGCAGTGGCGACATCGCCGGCTTGGTCTAATATATTACCTACTTGGTTAATAAAATCCATTGCATCTTGTGCTGCCTGATTGTTGGCACTATTGCCACACCCTACAAGTAAAATTGCTGACAGTAAAACCGCAAAACATAGATATTTTTTCATTATTAATCTCCCTTTTATTATTTTATTTACAAATGGTGATTTAATCATAGTAAAATGCCTGTGTCAATAAATGTGCAGCAAACGCAACAAGACCGCATTTTATTAGTGCGGTCTTGCAATTAATGTAATATTAAAATTCAAACGCTCACCTTCGCGGAATACTGTCACCATAATGGTATCACCCGGGCGGTACAAATTAAACGTTGTCACAAACTCTTCCATCCCATATATGCGGGTATCATTAATGTAGATAATCAAATCTCCTGGTCTAATACCTGCTTCATACGCCGGGAGTCCCTGCCCTATAGACGTTACCAGCGTACCCGTGTACGGCATATTAAACAACGAGCGTCTAAATTCAGAAAAATGTTCATGATTTATGCCCATAAACGGGGCACTCACTTCGGAATTTTCTTTCAATTCTTGCAATATAGCAAACGCTTCGTTAATTGGTATTGCGTAACCCATACCCTCTATGTGTGAACCCATAAGTTTTGCGGTAACGATGCCAACAACTTCTCCATCACGGTTAAACAGCGGGCCGCCGCTATTACCGCGATTTACAGCCGCGTCTGTTTGCATGACATAAAGCGTAAGCGAGCCACTTGCGCCGGGGTCGCTAATTGTAATTGTTAAACCCATCGCGCTAACAATGCCCTTGGTTACGGTCTGCCCCTCGCCCATGGCATTACCAATTGCTACAACAGTATCACCCATACGCATTGCCGCAGAATCACCAAGGTTCGCGACTGTGTACGGCACACCTTTTTCTGCCAAATCCGCCCTGCGCACGGCAATAACTGCCAGGTCAGAATCATGGTCCGCGCCAACCACATGCGCAGGCACACTCGCATTATCGTCCAGTGAAATTGAAATAGAAGAAGTATTTTCTACCACATGGTTATTGGTGGCAATAAATACATAGTCATCGTCTTCATAAAAAATAAAACCGGAACCCGAACCAGGCACCACTCTGCCAAATGGACGGTTTGTAGCAGATATCACGCTGATGCTAACAACCGAGTCTTTAACCAGCGGTATCATGTCTGCAATATTGCCATCTTGCGGGTTTATAGGGATAGCAAGCGGGTTAACCCGTACAGATGTTATCGCGTTTGCCACAGGCGTTTCTTCCGCAGATATCGCTTGCGCTATGCTTTGCAAAACATGGTTGCCAATTGTAAGCCCAACCCCAAAAGACGCACTACCAACTACAACAAGCAAAACAATAAGCATAAACTTACGAACACCGCGCTTGGGTTCTTTTACTTCTGTAAATGTATTTAAATTATACTCGTCCATATCGCACCTCCATATTGCAATTATAACCTACAATGTTGAATAAATTGTGTATAGTTTGTAAACTTGCAATTTCCCGCAGATAAGCGTAATATAATTTTTTAACTTACTCTTACGAAAATATCAAGGAGGCAACACAAATGCGATTAACCGGGACTTCTGCGATGGGTATTAGGCTGCCAATTATCTCCCAAGGTAGCGATCTTGTTAGCATTGTAACCAGCCATGTGATTGAAGCGGCAGGCAACACTCCACTGCAAAATGACGATATTATTGGCATAACCGAAGGCATTGTAGCAAAGGCAGAGGGTAATTTTGCCACATGCACAGATATTGCAACCGATATAAAACAAAAATTTGGCGATGCAGAAATTGGGCTTGTATACCCAATGATATCTCGCAACCGCTTTTATAACATATTAAAAGGCATTGCCCAAGGCGCAAAAAAATTAAATATCCTGCTTTCGTACCCGCATGACGAAGTGGGAAACCCACTGATGGACATTAACCAACTGGACACCGTTATGGACAAAATTGGTGGCAGAATGGTTACCGCAGCGGAATTCCGCGCTATTTGTGGCGATAACTACACCCACACATTTACAGGCGTAGACTATATCGAACTGTACGAAAACGCCGGGGATAATATAAGCATCTACTTCTCTAACGACCCGCGCGATATTTTAAAACTGACCAAAAATATCATCGTTGGCGAAATTCATAACCGCCACCACACCAAAACCCGCCTAGAACGCGCGGGGGCAATAAAAGTATGTACACTTTCTGATATTTTAAGCACTAGCATAAACGGTAGCGGCTTTAATCCCGCATATGGCGTGCTTGGCTCTAACCTTTCTACCGACAACTCACTAAAACTTTTCCCGGCTAAGGCACATGAGTTTGTACACGCTGTACAAACCCGCATAAAAGAAAAAACCGGTGCCAGCCCGGAAGTGCTTGTATATGGCGACGGCGCGTTTAAAGACCCTGTGTGCGGCATATGGGAACTTGCAGACCCCGTGGTTTCTCCGGGGTACACCAGTAGGCTTGGTGGCCAGCCAATGGAAATTAAAATGAAATTTGTAGCAGATAATGCCTTTGCAGAACTAGATGCAGAAAAAAAACGTCAGGCCATTACTCATGCAATAAAAGAAAAGCACAATAACCCCAACGCCTACCGCGAAGGTACAACACCTCGCGTATATGCAGACTTGGTTGGTAGCCTGTGCGATTTAATGGGCGGTAGCGGCGACAAGGGTACACCGGTCATTTTGATCCGCGGATACTTTGACGATTACGCGACGGAATAATTATTTCAACAAATAATCCCCTACCGCTTTCACATGCGCCCATTCAGACATCATCAATGTTTCGCTAATTTTATATGTGTGATTTACCACTTCAAAACTAAACGCACCTGTATAATTTACTTCGCGTAAGGTCTGCACGACTTCTTCCCAGTTTATATTGCCAAAAAACGGCGGCAAGTGCTGGTCGCTTTTACCGTTATTATCATGCACGTGCGTCATTTTTAGGCGAGAGCCAATCGTCCTTAGGCACCCTGCCTGGGACTTTGGATACATAATATTACCATGCCCAAAATCCCAACATACCCCCACCGCCGGGTCATTAAAGGAATCCACCAAGTCAACAAGCTCTTCCACCACGCCGCAATAATGGCGGACATTGCCCGAGTCGAAGATATTTTCCAGCGCGATGCCAACACCTTGGCGTTTTGCAAATTCTATATGCGGGGCAAAATATTCCCGGTTAAAAATTTTAGACTCCGGGGCAGCCCCAACAGAACCGGGGTGCGTAGCAGCCCACTGCACGCCCATTTTACCAAACGCCAACAACGAACGCCGTATGGCTTCTTCGCGGGTGTCGTTTTTTTGCGCAAAATCGGCATAGTACGGCAAATGGCCTTGACAATATTTTATGCCAAGTTTCTCTGCCTCGTCGCAAATGTCGTGCACAAACCGCTCCCAATTTGCGTCCATTAGCGGCGAGTTATTACCGTCCGCACCACAAAAAATGGCATCCAGTGCTTTGTATCCAAGTTTGTGATAGCGGCGTACATGCGCCTTGTATGGTTCTGTGGTGCCGTCGTTTTGAATAATAAAAAAATTAATTGTGGTTGATAGTCGCATCTTATTTTACACCTTCGCTTCCGTCCATTTACCTTTCATAAACCGCGTTAGCAACATTGCCAGCCGTACCATTTGGTCGATAATCACAGTTATCCACGCGCCTGCAAGCCCCAGCCCCAACGGGAAAGCAAACAGGAAACCAAAAAACGGACGCAATACGCCAACGGTTATCATCATTGTAATTGCAACATAACGCGTATCACCTGCGCCACGCAAGCTGCCGCCCATTACCAACTGCGTAGTTTGGAAAGGCAACGCATACGCAAGTATCAAAATAAGACCGCCCGCGGCCTGCACCACGTCAGGGTAATCAGGCGCAAAAATTGCTGCAAAGCGGAACCTAAATAATATGCAAAATGTACTTAAAAGTGCAGCGCAAACAAGTGCTAAGCGTAGTCCAATTTTACCATACATAATCGACAAATCTGACCTGCCTTTGCCTAGGTTTTGCCCCACAAGCCCGGTTGTTGCCGCGCCAATACCGTCTGCGAAAGTAAAACTAAGCACCATAAGCTGTTGCGCAATAAAATGCGCCGCAAAAGCATCTGTCCCAAGTTCTGCAATAACCATTGCATACACAAAAAAACCAATACGCAAACCAACCTGCTCCAACAACCCGTTAGACGCCTGCTTACCAATGGTTTTTAACATATCCTTACAAGGCCGCCAGCTGTCTTTTAATGTGAGACGCAGCGGACTATCCTTGTGCAATATAGACGCAAGCGCAAGCCCAAACGCCACAAGCGCAGCAATCGAGCGCGCCCATGCAACGCCGTCAATTTCTAAACGAGGGAATCCAAAGCGTCCCTCTATCAATAAGAAGTTAAGCACAACAGCCACAATTTTAGCAGTAACATTAACTTTTAACGCAACCTTTGTATTGCCAATAACACGTTGCGCAACACAAATTGTCATTGTTATAACCTGTGGTATTAAAATAAGGCTCATTATCCTAAAATAAGACGCCGCATAATAGATTGTATCGGGTTGGGCGCGTGCCAGCCGCATTAACGGGTGCGCAAACAAAATCGCAAGAAATGTTATTTTCAACCCCAGCACGATATTAAGCATTAAGCCATGACGCAGGCAGCTCCTGGCAGACTCCATATCTCCTGCGCCTTTTTTACGCGCAATTATCGCTGTTAGCGCAATATTCAACGCCATAAACACCGACAATATTAGCATACGCGGCTGGCCTGTTATACCAACCGCCGTCATTGCATAAGAACCAAGCCATCGCCCAACCATCATGGCATCAACCATGTCCATTAGGGTTATGCTAACCATTTCAATTACTGCGGGAATGGCTATGCGCAAGGTTTTTCCATATGCTTCGCGCGACGATGGAATATCGCCTTTGCGTATTTCCGGTTTCACCATATATTCCGTCGAAATAAACCGCTTAAAGACGTTCAAGTCTGTCGCCCCCGAAAATTTTATCCTTGTTTATATCTCGCGCCTGCCCTCAAGCGCACGCGAAAGTGTTACTTCGTCTACGTATTCCAAATCGCCACCAACGGGCACACCATGGGCGATTCTCGTTACAGTAACGCCCATAGGTTTTAAAATTTTGCTGATGTAAAGCGCAGTTGCCTCGCCCTCTACATTTGGGTTGGTGGCAACAATAACTTCCTGTATCTCGTTGGTTTGCAAGCGTTTCAGCAATGCGGCAATTGTTAGGTCATTTGGTCCTATGCCATGCATTGGCGAAATTGCACCGTGCAGTACATGATACAACCCGTGGAATTCCTTGGTGCGCTCGTATGCTGCCATGTCGCGCGGGTCTTCCACCACCATAATAATTTGGGGGTCGCGCTTAGTATTCGCACATGTCTGACATGGGTCGGTATCCGTAAGGTTACAGCACGATGAACAATAGCGAACATTACGCTTGGCAGAAAGAATGGACTCGGCAAGTGCGGCAGCCTTTTCTTCAGGCAAATGGATAATATAAAAGGCGAGTCTTTGCGCAGACTTGCCTCCTATGCCGGGTAACCGCGAAAGTTCCTCGATAAGACGGGCGACATGCCCGCCATAAATATGCGGTTGAATCATTGCCTAAAACAGCCCGGGCATGTTCATACCGCCGGTGATTTGCGACATTTGCGAATTGACTGTTTCGTCCATTTGACGAAACGCTTCGTTGACAGCAGAAATTACAAGGTCTTGTAGCATTTCCACGTCGTCCGGATCTACAACATCCGGCGAAATGGTTAGCGCGGTAATTTGCTTTTCACCATTAATCGTCAGTTTTATTGCGCCGCCACCTGCAGAAACTTCCAAAGTTTTTTCCGCAAGGTTCTTTTGCATCTCTTCCATTTGACGTTGCATTTTTTGTGCTTGCTTCACCATTTGCTGCATGTTCATGCCGCCACCTGGCATTCCTTGAAACCCTTTTGGCATTTTATTTTCCTCCTAAATTTATTCGATATTACCAAACATTATCTGCGTCCACTTCGTCACCAATATCGCCCCAACCATCATCATCTTCCGGTGGCATTGCCTCTAGCGAAATTGGTATTTCCTCTTGCACTATAACTTCTGCAGATTCTTCTATCTCGACAAATTCCGCTACCTCTTCCAGTTCCAATGTTGCTTGTTCAATTTTAGCTGGTGCCTGCGGCTGCGAAAAAGTCTTGGGCTTTTGTCTATTGTACCCCTCACGCATGACAAAGGCAATATTTGGCGGCGTATCTAAATGAAATTTATCAGCAATTTCTTCCCTAATCTTAGCCTCTTTTGGCCTTACAATACCTAAAATTGTATCCCCAGGTGCTATAACTTCCAGCCTGCCGTCGTTATTCTCCAACCCGCATTGGAACAGATAGTGCCTTATGCTCGCGGGTAAGCGTACGCAAATATCGTCCCAGTTTGCAACTATGCGATCAAGAATACTAGCTGACATTCCAACAGTTGGAGGTTTTAGCGCAGGCGAATTTTCGACAGGCTTTGCTACAGGTGTTTCTATCGGTGACACAACAGCTGTTTGAACTGCGCCTACAACCCTTGGCACACAAACACGCAGTACACAAACCTCTAGTGCTGTGCGTGCATGCGGCGCATATCGCATTTCTCGCAACACTTCCGAAAAACAGTGAATAAACTCCATGAGTCTTGCCACAGGTATTTTGCTACTCTGTTCGCGTAACTGCGCTAAAACCTCGGCAGAAAAATCTACGGCACCTGGATCACTCACTAACCCTGCAACCAGTACATCACGGAAGTGCCGCACTAAGTCAGCCACAAATTGGCTTGCATCGCGTCCGCCTTGCATTGTCTGGTTGATCACATCCATTACCGCGCCACTATCATTTGCAGCAAGCCCATTTGTAAACTCAAACAAGCGGGAACGATCTACAGCACCCAGCATATCCAATACTTGTTTATATGTTAGGCGACTATCGCCAAGGCTAAGGCTTTGATCCAGCAGACTTAGCGCATCCCGCATTGCCCCATCAGAATGGTAAGCAATATAGTCCAATGCCCTATCCTCATACTCGATGCTCTCTTCGTTTAAATATTTTTGCAATGTTGCTATAATATCTGCCGCTGCAATACGCCTAAAGTCGTACCGCTGGCAACGCGACAAAATTGTAGCAGGCAATTTTTGCACGTCCGTTGTCGCTAAAATAAAAATAACATGAGCTGGCGGCTCTTCAAGTGTTTTAAGCAATGCATTAAACGCGCTAGAAGAAAGCATATGCACTTCATCAATGACATACACCTTGTATTTACCTTGGGTTGGTTGGTACTTAACCTCGTCTCGCAAGTCACGGATATTATCCACGCCATTGTTGGAGGCCGCGTCAATTTCCACAACATTAAGATTGCGCTCTGCAAAAATACCTTGGCATGTTTCGCACACATTACAGGGGTTGCCGTCTTGTGCGTTTTCACAATTTATCGCACGCGAAAAAATACGCGCAATAGAAGTCTTCCCCGTACCACGCGTACCGCAAAATAAATATGCATGGCTTACCTGCCTCGCCGATATTTGATTGCACAACGCGCGTACAATATGCTTTTGCCCCACAACATCTTTAAAAGTGCGCGGACGTATTTTCCTATACAGTGCAATATGCGGCATGGCTTTTGCCTCCTACAAAATTTCCACTCCCACGGTGCTGCAACCGCTAAGTGTCTCGTTATCCCAAACACTCACTTGAACTTCACCAATATGTGCCTTTTGCAAAAGCAACATAGACAAGCGTGACTGTCCTATCCCCCCGCCAATCGCAAGCGGGTATTTGCCAGCAAGCAGTTCTTTGTGATAATTAAATTCCCTACGGTTATTGCAATTGGCAAGTTTAAGTTGCTTGTCCAAAGTTTCTGCATCCACCCTGATTCCCATAGACGATATCTCTATCGCACAATCCAGAATATCGCACCAAAAAAGAATATCGCCATTTAGTAACCAGTCATCGTAGTCTGGGGCACGGCCATCATGCGGTTTGCCATTGCTAAGCTCGCCGCCAATTTTCATCAAGAATATCGTTTTATACTCTTTTGCAATTGCATTTTCGCGTTCTTTTGCTGCTAAGCTTGGGTACATGTCTAGCAATTCCTGCGAAGTTATAAATTTAACCTCTCGTGTTAGCGACCTATCCAATATCGGATATTTGCATTTCAAAAAATCTAAAGTGTCGCAAATTGCATTGACAATTGCAGTAACTGCCTGCTTCAAATAATCTATATTGCGCCATGCCGGCAGGATAGTTTTTTCCCAATCCCACTGATCTACATAAATAGAATGAAGATTATCAATTTCGTCATCGCGGCGGATTGCATTCATGTCTGTATACAGGCCAAAACCCGGCTCAAAACCATAACGCCACAACGCCATGCGTTTCCATTTTGCCAAAGAATGTACAATCTGCACATTTTTATCCGCCTCTTTGATAGTAAACTCCACAGGGCGTTCCACACCGCTAAGATCATCATTAAGCCCTGTGCCAACTTCCACAAAAAGCGGTGCAGAAACTCTCGCCAACTGTAAGGCATTTGCCAGTTTATCTTCAAAGCAACGCTTTAATAAACCAATTGCAATTTGCGTATCATGCAGCGGCAAGCGCGGCTTATACCCCTGCGGAAAAAAACACCTGCCCATCAGAACGACATCTGCCCTGTTGTGCGTGGGTATGGTAATACGTCGCGGATATTTTTCATCCCAGTTATATACATAAGGAAACGCTCAAACCCAAGGCCATAACCCGCGTGTTTTACCCCACCAAAGCGACGCAAATCTAAATACCAGTCGTAATCTTCAGGATTTAACCCGAACTTTTTAATGCTTTCTTCCAGCACTTCCAAGCGTTCCTCACGTTGGCTACCGCCAATAAGTTCCCCTACTCCTGGTACAAGCAAGTCTGCGGCGGCAACAGTTTTACCGTCGTCATTTACGCGCATGTAAAACGATTTAATGTCGCGCGGATAATCTGTTATATATAAAGGGCCTTTGTAGACTTTCTCACACAAATAACGCTCATGTTCGGTTTGTAGATCTACGCCCCATTTAACCGGAAACTCAAATTTTTTGCCAGATTTCAATAAAATTTCGATAGCTTCGGTATACGAACAACGTGCAAATTCAGAGGCAACAAGCGCGTTAAGCCTATCCAAAAGCCCCGGCTCTATCCATTGATCAAAAAACTCCATTTCCTCAGGTGCGTGTTCCAACACATATTTAATAGAATATTTAAGCATTGCTTCGGCAGTTTCCAAATAATTATCTAAGTCTGCAAAGGCCATTTCCGGCTCCAGCATCCAAAATTCTGCGGCGTGGGTGGTGGTGTTAGACTGCTCTGCACGAAATGTTGGCCCGAAAGTGTAGACATCACGCATGGCGATACAAAACGGCTCTACTGCCAACTGCCCACTCACGGTCAATTGCGTTTCTTTACCAAAAAAGTCTTGTGAGTAATCTATCATGCCGTCTTCCGTTTTCGGCACATTTTCTAACGGCAAAGTAGTAACGCGGAACATCTCGCCGGCACCCTCACAATCGCTACCCGTAAAAATTGGCGTGTGTATATATACAAAATTATTTTGCTGGAAAAATTCATGCAGCGCATGGCTTGCAATAGAACGCACACGAAAAACAGCAGCATAAGTGTTGGTGCGTGGTCTAAGGTGCGCAATTGTGCGCAAAAATTCAAAAGTGTGGCGTTTCTTTTGCAATGGGTAGTTGGTAGGACACGCACCTTCTAATATTACTGCCATTGCCTTAATCTCGAATGGTTGTTTTGCACCTGGGCTCTCTACAACAGTGCCACGCACAGTAATACACGACCCTACGCCAAGCTTTACAGCATCGTCAAATGTCAGACCATCTGCAGCAAGTCCACCTTCAAGTACTACTTGAACACTACGGAAAAAACTACCGTCATTGAGTTCTATAAAACCAAGATTTTTATTATTGCGCGAGGTCCTAACCCATCCACCAACTGTCAATTCTTTGTTCAAAAATTCTGCGGTATTGCGGTACAAATCCTTCAATTTTGTATACATAACTGACCTCTTTCGCCTTTAAATTTGAATAAAACTTGCGTTTTTCTTCATGTCAAAGTATATTAGACATAATCTTAGAAAAAGTCAACGGATATAAGTATAGGAGATTTTTATGTCTGATAATAGATTCGACGGTTACCCTACAAAACGCCGCCCCAATTTAAAACCAGAAAATGAAACCCCAGAAACACAAATAACAAAAGAGGAAAAAGAAGCGGAGCTTGAAGACTTTTTGCAAGGATACCCGCAAGATACCCGCCCACAAGGTCAACCGTCGCCACCAAGGCGCACAACTCGCCCAGATAATAAACGCCGCACCCGTAACGACCGTTATGATGAACCAGAAGAAAAAAAATCAAAAATCGCACTTCTATATATAGCAGTATTGGTTGTTGCAGTTGCAGCATGTTTAATACTGTTTGTTTTTGCTGTGCAGTGGTTTATGGAACAAGCACCCAGCTTCACTCTACCTAGTACACAAAATGGCCCTAATACAACTGCAGATAACAACGGTGATGACGACACACAAAACAACGCAACTGTTATTTCAAACCGTGAAACAAATTTAATAACTGCCATGGTTATCGATATTCAAAGTGCTGCCCAGCGTCTTACGTTGCTTAACACGGATACAAGGCAATCTACCTCGCTTCCTTTATATCCAGACGCAATAATTACTAACCGCACAGGCGGCGCAATGACCTTTTCGCAGCTTAGAGTTGGGCATCTAGTGGACATAAGCTACGACGCTAACGAACTCGAAATTGTAACCATCCGCGAAAATGTACGCGCGTGGGAACGCCGCTCGCAAACAAATGTACATGTCAATTTTAACAACAACACAATTTCTGTTGGGCATGGTATCCATGACGCTTTTGAGTTTAACAGCGACACCTTGGTGCTTGACCGTGGTGTATCTTCTGCTATAAATCAAATTAACCCGACAGACTCTATTACTATACACGGCATTGGTACAACAGCATGGCTTATACAATTAGATGCATCACATGGTTTCCTGCAATTTACAAACATGGACAATATTATTGATGGTGTAATTACGATAGGCAATATGGATCCGCTTACCGTTGCGGAAGCACAGGGGCAAATTAATGTAGCCGAAGGCATACATCGTGTTGTTGTTTCGGGTGCAAACATAGACCCATTCGTTGAAAATGTTGTTATAGAACGTGGCGAAGTTACTATTATGAACCTTAGTGAAGTAGAGCCACGTTCTGCAAGCCTTTACATTGTTGTCGCTCCACAAGATGCAAGAGTCTTTATTAATGATATACTTGCGCCTACAAGCCCCACAATAGTAGATTTTGGCGAACATACAATACGTGTAGAGCGAGACGGATACATCCCGCAATCACAAGTTATAAATATTATAAATCCAATGCACAGCGTCCATTTTAATTTGGAAGAATATATACCTTATGTACCCTATGTGCCTTATGTACCAGCTCAAACTTATGGTACTGTTTCCATATTTACAACTCCATCACTTGCGCGGGTATATGCCAATGGCGAGTTTAAAGGGCTTTCTACTATAACTTTAACCTTAGACCCTGGTTTTTACACAATTGTTGTGCGTTTGCCAGGCTTCCAAGATCATACAATGCATGTGACTCTAGAGGCTGGTATGGCTGATATGCGCACGGTGGTTTTAAGGCCGTCATAATGAGCTTGTTTGATATTTCTCAAGAATTAAAAAAGATACCTCACCTACCGGGTGTATACATTATGCGTGATGAAAATGACGCAATAATTTACGTTGGCAAGGCCAACAACCTGCACAATAGAGTGCGTAGTTATTTTCAAAAATCTAACCACGACGCAAAAACTATGCACTTGGCACGATGCATCAATCATTTTGAGTACCTGGTTACAGGCAGCGAACACGAAGCATTTATTCTAGAAAACAACCTTATTAAATTACATCGCCCCAAATACAATATCCGCCTAAAAGACGACAAAGCATATCCATATATCAAAATAACGCAAGAGTGTTTACCACGCATACAATATTCTAACAAACGTGGCAAAGACAAGGCGAAATATTACGGACCATTTGTGTCTAAAACCCGTACTCGCGAATTGCTAGAACTTATCCACAAGCTGTGGCCAATACGTAGTTGTGCAAAACAATTCCCAAGAGATTATGGAAAGGGACGCCCGTGCCTTAACTACCACATTGGACAGTGCAAAGCCCCGTGTAATAACTTGTTTGCCGAAGATGAGTACAACCAAAACCTCTACGAAGCAGAGCGGTTTGTACAAGGTAAATCTGGTCAAATATTAACTAGATTAACAAACGAAATGACTCTAGCTGCTAGCAATACGGACTTTGAACGCGCGGCAGAAATTAGAGATACAATAGATAACATAAAGCTGCTGACTCAGAAGCAAGGGGTCGAAACTGGCGGTGAAGACCGCGATGTTATAGCCGTTGCACACGATGGTGATGATGCCCTAGTGCAAATATTTTTTGTACGTGACGGTAAACTTTGTGGACGCGAACATTTTATAATGTCTACCGTACAGGAAGACAATGATAGCGATACTTTAGCAGCATTTATAAAACAGTTTTATAGTGAAGCTGCACATGTACCAACGGAAATCTCTCTTGCTACACCCCCAACAGATAAAGACGCAATTGCAGCATGGTTGTCTGGACTTGCGGGGCGCCAAGTAAATATAAACATTCCTCAAAAGGGCGAAAAACGCAGCATGGTAAACCTCGCTCAAACCAATGCGGATCTCACCGTTTCGCAATTTGGCACGCACATACGTAAGGAAGCAGAACGTAATAAAAAAGCATTAAACGAAATAACTCAGGCTTTGGGTATTGATATAAACCTATCCCGAATAGAAGCGTACGATATTTCTAACACACAGGGATACGAGTCTGTTGGTTCCATGATTGTATTTGAAAACGGCAAAGCAAAAAATAGTGACTATCGTAAGTTTCGTCTAAAAGCTGTTATTGGTCCCGATGACTACGCTGGTATAGAAGAAATAATTGCCCGACGCTTAAACCGTTACAAAGAAGCACACGACGCATTTGCAAAATTACCAGACATAATTTTTGTAGACGGGGGTAAAGGGCAAATTACAGCAGCAGAGAAAGCTTTGTATTCTGCGGGTATTAACATCCCTATCTGTGGTATGGTAAAAGATGACCGCCACCGCACCCGTGGGCTTTTATTCCAGGGTGAAGAAACTAATCTACCGCGCACCAGCGAGGGTTTCAAGCTTGTCACACGTATACAAGATGAGGTTCACCGTTTTGCACTAGAGTACCATCGTAAATTGCGGGCAGATTCGCAAGTGCGTTCTGTGTTAGATGACATTCCTGGCATTGGTGCAACCCGCCGCAAGGAATTATTAAAACATTTTAAAAGTATCGGCGCTATCCGCGATGCCAGTTTGGAAGAACTTACGCAAGCACCAGCCATGAATAAAAAAGCCGCCAATGCGGTGTATACATTCTTTAGGGAGGCTAGTCATGAGTAATTCGATTGCAGCAAGTGGCGCACACAACAGCCCGGGTACAGGATATACTGTTCCACTTACAAAGTTGGTAGAAGAATTTAAGCTTGAGCTTTTGACATCGGCTGTTGACATCGAAAAGCTGGTTATTTCCCAAGTCAACATCAATAGGCCTGCCCTACAATTAGCAGGCTTTTTTGACTATTTTGACCCTGCCCGCATACAAATAATAGGTATGGTAGAGCATACCTATTTGCAAAAATTGGATGATAGCTTTAGACAAGAAAACTTACGCCGCATTTTTCAGCATCGCATACCTGCAATTATTATGTGCCGCAAGCTTGGACTTTTCCCGGAAATGCTAGACTATGCAGAGCGTTACGGTGTACCAATTTTATCTACACCGTCTTCGACTACCGACTTTATCAGCGATGTTATCGGCTGGATGAAGGTACAGCTTGCACCGCGCATCACAATGCACGGCTGCTTATTAGATGTCTATGGTGTTGGCACCCTTATTGTAGGTGAAAGCGGTGTGGGCAAAAGTGAAACCGCGCTAGAACTTATAAAACGCGGGCATCGTTTTATTGCAGACGATGCAGTGGAAGTACGCCGCGTATCATCGGAAACATTGGTAGGGTCATGCCCAGAAAATATACGGTATTTCCTGGAGCTTAGGGGCATTGGCATTATTGATATCATGCAAATGTTCGGTGTACAGTCTATTAAACCCACGCAATCTGTAGACCTGCTTATAAATTTAGAATTATGGGACCCAACCCGTGCATACGACCGATTGGGGCAAGCAGACGAATTTACGGAAATTTTAGGTAACCAAATAAACAGCCACTCTATCCCAATACGGCCGGGGCGCAGCCTTGCGATACTTTGCGAGTCTGCTGCTATTAACCACCGTCAAAAGAAAATGGGCTACAACGCCGCAGACGCATTAACAGAACGAGTGATGCAACTCGCAAATGGAGGGCTTCAAATTAAATGACAACCATTGCCAACCTCATACAACCGATTTGCCGCTTTTTGCAGGAGGAGCTACTTGCATACCATACGACATTTAAAGTTGGCGGACCAGCAGAAGTATTTGTCACACCACAAACCACACAAGAACTTACAGCAATATGGAAAACATGCCGAAACAACAATATTCCGCTAACAATCCTTGGCGACGGCTCTAATGTACTGGTTGCAGACACTGGGCTACGTGGTGTGGTGGTTTGCACAAACAAGATGAATAGTATCGAGCTGTTGGGTGATGGGCGTATAAAGGCCCAAGCAGGTGCGAAGCTGGCAAAAGTAGCAGGTGAAGCATATAAGGCTGGGCTAGCCGGGTTCGAGTTTGCTTCCGGCATACCCGGTACGGTTGGCGGGGCAATTTACATGAACGCAGGCGCGTATGATGGCGACGTTGGCAGTTTTTGCGAATCTGTAATGCTTCTAAAAGAAGAAATTTTTCATAAGCCCGGCACAGAAATGAATTTTGGCTATAGGAAAAGTTTTGCACAACAAAGTGATATGTTTATACTAGAGGCCATTTTTAGGCTTACACCCGGCAATAAAGAACAAATCCATACAAAAATGACAGAACTCAACAGCCGCCGCAAGATATCTCAACCGCTGGAGTTCCCCAGTGCGGGCAGTACATTTAAGCGCCCTCCTGGTTATTTTGCGGGTAAACTTATACAAGACAGCGGGCTAAAAGGTTTTGCAATTGGCGGTGCACAAGTATCGGAAAAGCACGCCGGCTTTATAATAAATACAGGTGACGCTACCGCGCAAGATATCTACGAACTTATACAGGAAGTACGCAATCGCGTATACGCAAATTTTAATGTTTGGCTAGAGCCGGAAGTAAAAATCCTAGGATTTTAAACGGGGGGCAATATGCGTATAGTAATAGTTACAGGAATGTCTGGTGCGGGCAAAACTACCGCGCTAAAAATATTTGAAGACGCCGGTTTCCATTGTGTAGACAATTTACCGCCGTCTTTTATTGGGCAATTTATTGAATTTTGCTTAGACCGCGACACAGGTATAAACCAGGTAGCTTTAGGTATAGATATCCGCGGTGGCAAAATGTTTGCAGACCTTTCGCATGGGATAGAATATTTGCGTAAAGCGAATATCGATTACTCTATTTTGTTTTTAGACTCCTCTAACGATATTTTGCTTAACCGCTATAAAGAAACCCGCCACCTGCACCCACTTGCTAAAAATGACCTTGTTAGCGTTGGCATCACAAGGGAACGCGCATTGGTAGAAGATATCAAAGAAAAAGCCACATATATTATTGATACCAGCCACATTCTGCCGCGTCAGCTAAAAGATAAAATTATCAACATGTTTACCAACCAAACTGATACGGGGCGGCTTATGGTGAATATTCTGTCGTTTGGGTTTAAGTACGGCATCCCCAAGGAATGTGATATGGTGTTTGACGTACGCTTCCTACCAAACCCATTTTATAACCCAGATTTAAAACCATTTTCTGGGCTAGACGCACCGGTGCGCAACTATGTAATGGAACATGATGTGAGCGTGCGGTTTTTAGAAAGCTTACTAGGTATGTTAAACTTCCTAATTCCGCATTATATAAGCGAGGGTAAGAGCCAGCTTATTGTTGGCATTGGCTGCACGGGCGGGCGACACAGGTCTGTTTCCCTGGCAGAAGAATTATTGCGCTCACTTGCTTTGCAAGAATATTCGGTGGCGGTACACCACCACGATATTGACAAAGACCAATCTAGGAAGTGAGATATGTCTTTCTCCCAAATTGTAAGAAACGAGCTTTTAAGTGATGATAACCTAACACGCGGGCTTGACGACAACCGCAGTTTTGTGCGCGATTGTTTCCTATATGGCGGTGTAATTTCTAACCCGGGTAAGACATACCATGTTGAGTTTACACTCCCGGAAGAAAAAATCGAACCGTTGATGCAAATCTTAATTGAATTTGAGCTTAACCCCAAAAAAATAGCCCGCAAGGGGCAAACTGTGATTTATATTAAAGATGCGGATGGTATTTCTGACATTTTAAACATTATGGGTGCACACAAATCGCTAATTGCCTTGGAAGAATTACGAGTAGAAAAATACACGCGCAACAATGTAAACCGCAAAGTAAACTTTGAAACTGCAAACCTTAACAAAACCGCACTTGCAGCACAAAGCCAGATTGACGCAATAAAATATATTGAACAGCATAAGGGGCTTGGTTTCCTGTCAAAACCGCTTAGAGATGTGGCTATACTGCGGCTAGAAGAGGAAACCCTTAGCCTTACAGAAATTGGCGAACTTCTAAAACCGTCCATCAGCAAATCTGGTGTAAACCACCGTTTGCGTAAAATATGCAAAATTGCATCGAACATAAACATGAGAGAAGGTGATATCCATGATTAAGGGGACAATTGTAGTAGGGCCATCTTTCGATTCGCAATATGTAGCACAGCTTGTGCAAAAAGCAAGCCAGTTTAAAAGCCATATTTCCCTTGTAGTAGAAGAAAAAACCGCAAACGCAAAAAGCATAATGGGGCTATTTTCTATCAATTTGCAAAGCGGCAGTGCCATTACTATTGTTGCAGACGGCGAGGATGCTGAACAAGCAATTGCAGAATTACAACATATCATTGGCAGCTAAGTATTGGTTGATGGCAATCAGGTAGTGTACCGGGAAGCCATTCTTATTTGGCACCAAAAATGCGGGGTTAAAGCTGTCGTATGATATGGATTTGCGCCCGCCGCTTGCCGCATTTGCATGATGCCTGGCAAGTTCTTCTATTGGCAGCAAAAAAACTTCGCTTTTGGCATGAAAATGCACCAATAAAAAACTGACACCTTTCTGCTTTTGGAATGATTTCATAAATTCTATCTGGTGGGGGTGTATGTTTTTTATCGGCAAGTTTAATTGCTGCGTTTCTTTTGCATCAAAACATATAGGTAACCCTTGCGCCACGCCGATAAAATCTATCGTGCTTTTTTTCTCGAAATATGCAGAAGTTATTGTGCGAGATTTATTGTCCACAGCCACAGGCGTTATAGGCGTTGGTACTTTTTGCACCACCGCCAGCCCTTTTTGGCTGTATAGCTGGTTTGTAAGGTCTATCATTTCTTCAAACGCGCTGCCGCGCAGGCCGCGTGTGTTCCAATATGCCATAGTATCACCAGAGGTATTTAACCACAGAAATACAAAAGGAGCAACGACATTGGACATCATTGTAAAACTTACGCAAGAATTTTCCCTGCAACGCTGGCAGGTAGACAACACTGTAAAACTTATAGACGAGGACAATACAATCCCGTTTATCGCGCGTTACCGCAAAGAGCAAACAGGTTCTATGGACGACCAACAACTACGCGAGCTAAGCGAACGTTTGGTTTACCTGCGCAATTTGGAAGAGCGAAAAACGCTGGTTATAAACACCTTAACCGAACAAGGCAACTTAACAGACGAACTTTTAGCAAGCATTACAAACGCCACAACGTTGCAGGAAGTAGAAGATATTTACCGTCCGTTTAAGCCGAAACGCCGCACACGCGCAACCATTGCTATGGAAAAAGGGCTTGCGCCGCTTGCGGACATTATTTGGGCACAAGACCTTACAACGCCGCTGGAAGAAATTGCAATGCCATATGTAGATACAAAAAAAGGCGTGGAAACCGTTGCCGACGCCATCGCAGGTGCAATGGACATCTTAGCGGAAAAAATATCTGACGACCCGGCATGCCGTACATTGGTACGTAATTTAACGCACGCGGACGGTATTATCACGTCCGAAATTGCAAAAAAAGCAAACCCGGAAGACCCGGCGGCATTGGTATATGAAATGTACTTTGAGTTTAGCGAGCCTATTAAAAAAATTGTTGGGCACAGAGTTTTAGCCATTAACCGTGGCGAAAAAGAAAGTTTCTTGAAGGTTGATATTCACGCACCGGAGGAAAAAATCTTAACCCAGTTGCATAGACTTTTTATTAAGCAAAATGATATCACCCAGCCGCTAATGGAAGAAACACTTACAGACAGCTATAAACGCCTTACCGCACCGGCAGTAGAGCGCGAAATGCGTAATCTTTTAACCGAGCAAGCCGAAGAGGGTGCGATAAAAGTATTTGGCGAAAACTTGCGCCAGCTTCTTATGCAGCCGCCTGTAAAGGATAATGTTGTATTGGCAATAGACCCCGGTTTCCGTACAGGTTGCAAACTTGCAGTTGTGGACGAAACCGGCAAAGTGCTGGAAACTGGCGTGGTATTCTGCACCACAAATAAGGATACCGCCCCGTCCAAAAAAATATTGGCAAAAATGATTATGCAACACAAGGTGAATATTATTGCCATAGGCAACGGCACAGCGTCCCGTGAGACAGAAGTTGTTGTTGCCGAGCTGTTAAAAGAAACCGGTGCAAAAGCACAATATATTATCGTCAACGAAGCGGGTGCGTCTGTTTATTCTGCTTCTAAACTGGGCGCAGAAGAATTCCCAGATTTTGACGTGGCACTACGCAGTGCCGTTTCCATTGGCCGCCGCTTACAAGACCCACTTGCGGAACTTGTAAAAATTGACCCTAAAAGCATAGGTATTGGGCAATACCAGCACGACATGAACCAGAAAAACCTTAGCGAAACATTATCTGGCGTGGTAGAAGCTTGCGTAAACATGGTTGGGGTAGACTTAAACACTGCGTCGCCAAGTTTACTTTCGTATGTGGCAGGCGTTAGCCCTGCCGTTGCAAAAAATATTTTGGAATACCGCGAGCAAAACGGCAAATTTACAAGCCGTCAGCAACTGTTAAAAGTTGCAAAGCTTGGGCCAAAGGCGTTTGAGCAATGCGCAGGCTTTATGCGTGTGCCGGGCGGCAAAAACCCGCTGGACAACACGGCTGTACACCCTGAATCCTATGCTATCGCAGAGGCGTACCTAAACTACACGCCGCCTGCCGTTGCAAAGGTTACAAAGTCGCTAAAGGATTTGTCTGTTACGCCAAAAGTCGACCACGAAGCGATTGCAAAAGCATTAAACGTGGGTGTACCAACCCTAAAAGATATTATCAAAGAGTTGGAAAAACCAGGACGCGACCCCCGCGACGAATTACCCCCGGTGCTACTTAGAAGCGATGTACTAGCAATGGAAGATTTGTCGGAGGGTATGGTTTTGACCGGTACGGTGCGTAACGTAATAGATTTTGGCGCGTTTGTAGACATTGGCGTACATCAAGACGGGCTTGTTCATATTTCGCAAATAGCAAAACGCCGTATAAACCACCCATTGGACGCTGTCGCACTTGGCGATGTTATTCAAGTGAAGGTGCTTAGTGTCGACATTAAAAAGAAGCGCATCGCGCTTTCCATGAAAGATGTGAACTAATTTGTCTTATGTATTCCTGGCAATAAAAGGTATGATTGTTGGTATTGCTAATATTGTGCCCGGGGTTAGCGGCGCAACTTTAGCAGTTATATTCAAGCTTTACGATAGGCTGATAGAGGCCATAAACAGTCTATTTACCGACACAAAAAATTCGCTAAAATTTTTGATACCTTTTGGGCTGGGTATGGGTATAGGCATTATTGCATTTGGCTCGTTGATAGACATTTTGCTGACGCGGTTTTCGTTGCCTGCTGGCGCGCTTATTGCGGGGCTAATGGCGGGCAGTATTCCGTTTATTTATAAAATGGCAACCGAAAACTGCAACCATAAGCCGGTGTACTACACCGCAACGGTTGTAGCCGCTCTTGCAATTGTGGCAATGGTGCTGTTTGCCCCCACACCGGAAATTTATGCCGAAACGGATTTGACCATAGCAATGTATATTCTGCTATTTGTTGCCGGGTTTCTTGGGGCTGCTGCAATGGTTATCCCCGGCGTTAGCGGGTCTATGGTATTGATACTTTTTGGTGTGTTCCCTATTGCGATGCACACTATATCGCTGATACGCGAATATCTTGCCACACCGCTTGATTTTACGCTATTATCGCCAATTGTAAGTGTTGTTGTGCCTGTTGGACTAGGCATTGTCATTGGCATTTTTGCAACATCGCGCCTTATCGAATTTTTGCTAAAAAAATACCACAGCATTACGTATTGCGCGATTTTGGGGCTGGTGCTTGGTACAATTTTTGTTATTTTTAGCGACGATGCAACGTATCAGAGCCATGACAATATCACGATTCCATTAATAATTATCGCTGCTGTAATTTTTGTAATTGGTGTTGTAGTTTCGATAAAATTGGGTAAAAAATAGATTTTACAAACAACACATAATTAAAAACATACCCACACATAATATGGGTATGTTTTTTAATTTACAAGAAAGAGGTATTAACCATGGCAAAATATTTGATTGTACCAATTGCCTTAATTATTTTGGCTGCGTCCGGCTGCGCGCACTACAATACCGAACCTATGCCACCAACACGTAGTGTAGCCAACACACCGCAAAGGGAAAACCGCCCGCAACGTCGCGTAATGCGGCAAAGACAAAAGCAAAATATACCCTATCCCACGCGTCCAATTGTCTCACCACGGCCACCGCAGCAGGCTATTCTCGCAGTTCACGAAACAGAATTTAACGCAGACGAAGATGCCCGCAACACAAATATCACGCGCGCCGCAGAAAGCATTAACGGCAAGGTTGTAAAACCAGGGGAAGTATTTTCTTTTAACGAAACTGTTGGCCCAACCATAGAACGCCGCGGCTACAAAAAAGGAATGATATATATAGATGGTGAAAAGTCGGAAGGTTTTGGCGGTGGGGTGTGCCAGGTATCCAGTACGTTGTTTGTTGCGGCAGAAAGCGCGGGCATGACCATTATAGAACGTCACGACCACTCGCTACCGGTTGCTTATGCAGAGGCGGGCAAGGAAGCAGCCACCAGTTATGGCGTAATTGATTTTAAATTTAAAAATGAAAAACCCTACTCTGTTGTGATAAAGAGCAGGGTTGAAAATGGCAGGGTTAAGGTTGGGCTGTACGAGGGGTAAGATGTTTTGTCTTTACGTGACATTTTCCTAAGACAAAGTCTTAGACATTGTCCTAGTTACTTGACAGATAAGCTAGTGTATACTCCACCCAAGTCAAGAGGCATCACCCTTACAACCCTCTCTGCAATCGGCACTTATGACAAACGGTAGCCCCGTCCCTGCGTATAGCCCCCGATGTTTTGACAGCCGTTGTTTGTGAGTTTTTACCTCAAAGGCTTGCAGGAAAGATATGTTGGATTATTATTAAAATTTGGCAAGAACGTAGGATTTATCGCGCGCGGCGGTACTTGTCGAGTTTGTAGTTTTTGATAATTTAGCCACTGTCTTTCCAAACGTGTTAGTCGTTTTGCCAAAAGTTTATGTATATGAGGAATCCCTGGCGGTTACGCCAGCCTGTACAGCATATATTATAGACGGCAAAAATGGTAAAGCGGCTAATGCGGGTAACATTGACACTGAACCCCGTCATTCCGGGCTTGACCCGGAATCTGACTAATCACCTATTATTTTATTGGAAATAAAGAAGAGCAAATAGCCCCCATTTAGGGTCGCTATTTGCTCTTTTTGTTGTAATATCATTCCGCTGTAGCTATATTTTGTCGCTGTACGGCAATGATTTTATATAGTTTTCCATATACGCCCAATCTGGCAAACCGTTTTTAGACTTTGGAAGTTTGATAATACTTTCTTTCATTTTATCTAAAGTCCACTTCCGCCCATAACTGAATTTATACTGATTGGCCTTAATTGCAGTTATCACGAACATTGCAATATGCTTGTTTAACTCCCAGCCATCGGCATAAAGAACATTGACATCGTCAGATGCCCAAAAAGGCTCATGTTGATAAAATGCTTCTCCAACGCTGCCGTTATAGTTGACTGTAATGCAGTTTGGCGAAAACATTGGAGTAACATCTATATGTTGTCGGACACCATTGTTTTCACTTATAGCACCTATAAAATTTACTGCCCCTGCAGTCATGTCTTCTTTCGTTAGGCGTTTGCCTTTGTGGAATTTGAATAATTTGCCGAGCGAATATTCGCCCCATTTATCAATTTCAAGCTTTGTTATATTAGCATTTAATTGTACTGTAGTTATGGGGGTAATATCAGTGTCATACACCCACTCTGGAATATTATCTGGTACATCTAAATTTCCAATAGTTTTGTCTGCTTGCCTTCCATAGCTAAATTTATATGCATTTTTTCTAATACATAAACAAAAGAATAATTTTTCATGTAATGACATTTCAGACTTAGCTGTTAAAACAGCAATTTGATGTGCAACATAACATGGATGGCTTTGGTAATGCGCCATTAAAACAGAGCCTTTTAAAGGAACTGTAATAACTCCAGCAGGATATATTTTTTTCCCCTCATAATATTTAACTTGCCCGACAATACCATTGTTTTTTTCTTGTGCGCTGACGAAGTTAATACCGTCATTAGAACTATCCATTTGGGAGAAGATTAGAGTTTTAGGGTACTCTATATCAAACAAATCCTTAACTTTCACTAAATACACCCGCCTTTACAAGATAGGCTAGATAATCATTCACTGTCTTCTGAAAATCCTCCTGAGACAATTGGCTATAATCCGTCTTCATATACGCCTCACACAACCATTCGTCGCCGTGCGCTACAGCGCGTCGCGCAGACAACCCGTCAACAACATCTCGGTTATGATAAAGTTTAAGCCACTCTGCCTCTATCTGTTTCCAAGTGCCGTGATAGTCAATACGCCCCAACTTTTTACGCTTAACAAAACCGTCATTTTTACAATATCCAAAAAATGTTTCAAAACTGCTATCATGTGGTTTTTTAGCCTCCCAAACTATAACGCAAGTATTTGTTCCTGTTGGATAAAATATATCGTCTGGCATCGAAAATACCGCTTTCAAGGTATGCTTTTTGAACAATCGCTCTCTTACATCTTTGAATTTTGTACCTATAGCACAACTCATAGGTACGACCGCTACGCCAATACCGCCAACCGTTAGCACTTCCAGCAACTGTTCGACAAATTCCAATTCGCACTTATCTTTTTGCGAGTATGGCGGATTAATCAGCCCGATATTTATATTTTTTGCTTTAACTTCATTTACAATGTCGCTATTAAAGCAATCCCCTTTGTAAATATTGGATTTGCCGTCTTGGCGGATAATCATATTGGCAATAGCGAGAGTATATAAACCGTCGTCAAATTCTATTCCATACAGTTGCTCCTTACGGATTTTTTCTACTTCGTCTGGGTTTGCATTTTTAAACATTTTGCTCATGGCTGTTACAAGAAACGAACCCGAACCGCAACAAATATCAACAACTCGGCTATTTTTGTTTACGCCTGCCAAACTACACATAAACTCCGTTAAATGCTGAGGCGTTAAGACAATGCCTAAACCGCTGCCGTCGCCACCCGAATATTTAATAAACTCATGATAAAATACGCCCAATGCGTCTACTGTACTGTCGGCATAATCCATCATGGGTTTAATTTTTAGTTCAAGCTGCTCGATATACCAATTGATTGATTTTTTTTGGATTAGAGGTATGCTCGCAAATTTGGTGTTTTCCTGCAATGTTTTGAAAACCTGTTTTATGTAGTCGGCTCTATCGCTTTTGATATTACTATTTTTTAGCACGTTTTCAATGGTCGATTGTATATTGGACATAACCGTTTTAAAAGAAGGCAAATTGGTATATGTTTTGCAAAAGTCGTCGTCCGAAAGCGCGATTAAAATGCCTGCAATAAAAATTGGTTTGTGTGCTTCAATCACCTTAATCTCGCGCAAGTAATCATGCATATCAATAGCCGTTTCCCGTATCTCGTCAAGAGAATAATCCTTTTGCAATTTTTCGCCCTTGACAAGTTTTACATAGTTTTTTGGCTCTAAAATAATATCGGTTGCTTTTTTCAGCGGCAGATAAATGTCTTGCCCCTTTAACCAATGAAAAGTATCAACTTTCATATTTGCAAGCGTAGTTCCACTCACTGCAACAGCAATAACGTTGTATTCCTCTTTCAAAAACTTCGCATAGTAAAGTACACCATCGACAGCAAAGTCACGAGGTTGACTTAAATTCGCGCTTGCATGTTTTTTAACCGTGTTTTTACATTCAACAACAATGACTGTATTCGCGTCATCATTCATTGTAATAATGTATTCTGGTTTTGCTTTGCCATTACCACCTTGTAAAAAATCGTCAAGAGTGCAATGTGCTGGCTTGCCTCCTGCCTTTTTTAAAAGCTTTTCAATTTTATCAACAGCAGAAACGTCACCTTGCGGAAAAACGAAACCCCAACCATTGTCACCCAATATGCATTTCATTTCGCGCAATGTAAGGCTTTCTGTATATTTTTCAATAGCCATTTTCATTACCTCCTATTCTCTCATACACACAAAACCTATACCTTATCCCGTCATGTTCATTCCACTCTGGGTTCTGCACAAGCTCCCACTCCGGCATTTCATCAATATTCGGGAAAAAAGTATCCGATTTTAATACCGCGTCAATTTTTGTTACATATGCCTTGGTGCAATACTCCAACAATGCCGTATAAATCTTTTCGCCACCAATAACAAAAACATCCTCCGCATTATATTTCTTTATTTCCACCAGTAAATCTTCTATACAGTTACACACCGTCACGCCCGGTATCGCAAGCCCTGGATTACGCGAAAGCACAATATTGACCCTATCTTTTAGCGGCTTACCCCCGGGCAATGACTTAAACGTATTATGCCCCATAACCACCACTTTGCCGGTGGTGGTTTTTCTAAAATATTTATGGTCTGCCGGGATACGAAACAGCAGCTCGTTCTCGCAGCCAATGCCCCAGTCTTTTGCTACCGCAACTATCAAGTTCATATTTACACCGCCACAGGTATTTGATTTTTGAATTTAAACGGGTGAGGCTTGTAGTCTTCCAGTGCAAAGTCAGCAACCGTAAAGTCATAAAAATTTGTTATGTCCGGGTTTATCATAAGCTTTGGTGCGGGACGTGGGTTTTTAGTCAGTAATTCTTCCACAATTGGGATATGCCTGTCGTAAATATGCGCGTCCGCTATCACATGAATTAGCTCACCAACTTGCAGCCCGCTTGCCTGCGCAAACATGTGTACCAATATGGCGTATTGTCCAACGTTCCAGTTGTTGGCTGTCAAAAAGTCTTGCGAGCGTTGGTTTAATATCGCATTAAGCCGCCCGTTGGTAACGCCGAATGTCATGCTGTACGCGCACGGATACAAACCCATTGCGTGCAAGTCTTGGTGGTTGTATAGGTTGGTAATTATCCTGCGGGAAGATGGATTATGCTTTAGGTCATAAAGCACGCGGTCTACCTGGTCAAATTCGCCCTCTGCATATTTATGCTTAACGCCAAGCTGGTAGCCGTATGCTTTACCAATACTGCCGCTTTCGTCTGCCCAAGCATTCCAAATGCCCGTCGCCAGGTTGTTGACGTTGTTGCATTTTTTTTGCCATATCCACAAAATTTCATCTATGCAGCTTTTAAACGCCAAACGGCGCAGGTTTAAAGCAGGGAATTCCTTTGATAAATCATATCTATTTACCAACCCAAACACACGCAGAGTATGCGCAGGCGTGCCATCTTCCCATTTTGGACGCACGGGTTGCCCTGCGTCAGAAATACCGGTTTCTAATATTTGTTTACAATTTTGCAAAAATATTTCGTCTGCGATACTCATAAAATTGTCACACTCCTAAGAAAATGTCTAAGTATTTGTTCCATTGTACATTAAATGGTGTATAATTGGAACATGCTAAACTTAAACGATAACCAGCAAAAAGCTGTAAAACACATTAACGGACCAATGATGGTATTGGCCGGGCCGGGCAGCGGCAAGACTGCGGTAATTACCGCGCGGGCGGCGCATTTGGTAGCTGCGGGCATACCGGCCGGCAGTATTTTGGTCATTACTTATTCCAAAGCAGCCGCATTGGAAATGGAAACGCGGTTTAAGCAACTGTTCCACCCCAACCCCGCCCCGCCTGTTGCTTTTGGCACATTCCATTCCGCGTTTTACAGAATGCTAAAGCGGAAAAATAATTACAACTTAGACCAAATTTTTGCCGAGGGCGAAAGGCGTACGCTTATCCGCTCGTATCTTGCAGAAATGAACTATGACATGGACGAAGAGTTTTTGTCTGCCGTCATAGGCGAAATGTCGCTGGTGCGCAACGAGCTGCACGATATTTCGCATTATCATTCCGTTTCCATCGGCACGGAACACTTCCGCGAATTGTTGACAAAATACAATGCCCACAAAAAAGCGCATAACAAAATCGACTTCGACGACATGCTCTGCCTTTCCTACGATATACTAAAAAACCAGCCAGACGAGTTAAGCTTCTGGCAAACGCGCTATACGCATATTATGATAGACGAGTTCCAAGACATAAACAGCGTGCAATACGAAATGGTACGGCTTTTGGCAGCCCCCAAAAACAACTTGTTTATCGTCGGCGATGACGACCAAAGCATATACCGCTTCCGCGGTGCAAGGCCGGAATTTTTGCTCAACTTTCCACAAGATTTTGAAGACTGTCATCAAGTCACGTTAGAAACAAACTACCGCAGTACCGATGCCATTATCACATGCGCGAATAAGCTGATAGCCGAGAACAAACTGCGCTACAACAAGCAAATACACGGCACGGGTCAAAAAGGGCTAACGCCTGTTATACTTACCGCAATTGACCAAAACCGCGAGGCTATTCAAATTGCAGAACAAATACGCACAATGTGGAAAAAGGGTGCCGACTTAAACGAAATTGCGGTAGCGTTTCGCCTAAACATGCAGGCGCGCGCATTTATGGATGCATTCTTAAACATGAACATTCCGTTTAAGACCCGCGACGAGATACCAACCATTTACGACCATTGGATTGCAGAAGACCTTTTTGCGTATTTGCGGCTGGCGCGGCGGCTTGGGTTGCGTCAAAAACACGGGTACGACCCAGACGCCACGCGCGTAATAAACAAACCATTCCGTTTTATTAGCAAAGCGTTTTTACAAGGAATAAAAAAAGATGACCACGACTTATTTCGTGCATATAGCTACAGCCAACAATTGCATATGGCAACCAAGGCAAATATCGAAGAACTACATCGCGACCTGCTCACCGTCGCTAAGCGCGAAACTTCTGATGCGATACGCTATATTCGGCAAAATATAAACTACAACACACACATAATAGACACCTGCGAATACCGCAAGTTACGCACCACAGGTCTGTTTGAAATAGCGGACGAACTGCAGGAAGCGGCAAAGCAATTCCCAAACCCGCTAGAATTTATTGCACATGCCCAAGACACCGCGCTAAAGGCAAAACAGCAAACCGACACAGGTCCTTGCTGCACATTAACCACATTGCACAGTGCCAAGGGGCTGGAGTTTGAGCATGTATTTATCGCCGGGGCAATAGAAGAACTGATACCGTCTGCCCGTAGTAAAACCGTTGCAGAAATTGAAGAAGAGCGGCGGCTCTTATATGTAGGGCTTACCCGCGCCAAAAAAGAACTTTACATTTCGACCATTAAGTCCAGATACGACAAGCCATCTAAGCCGTCACGATTTCTGGATAATATAAAATAAGTATAAAAAATTAAAATTGGAGGACAATATGAAAAAATGGTTTAGGAAACACAAGCAGAAAATTGTCTTGGTGGTAGTCATATTACTGGTTGCCGCACTTGCCTTAGGGGCGTTTATTCCGTTCTTTATGTAAGTTTCCTATCGTATAGGAGCTTTGCATTGCTAAAATTTATTTTTGTACTCGCATGTTTTGCCATTGCTGTAATCTCGTATTTTTTTTGCCATAGCAAACGGGACTGGTTTTGGCTTACGTGCGGGTTATTTTTTACCGTTTTGGCGGATTATTTTCTTGTGTTGCAAAACAGCCACTTGCCCGGGGTTGCAGTGTTTTGTTTTGTGCATGTATGCTATATCTTACGTGTGCAACGGGATAATATATGGCTTGGGCTGCTAATTATAGTGCCTGTTATTGTTGGTTTTTTATTTTATAACGGCTGGTTGTATGCGTTGGCTGGGTTTTATGCAATGCTGTTTATCACAAATATTACTGTAAATATAAAATGGCGCAAACAAAACAAGGCCTTGGTTGTGACAGGCCTTATTTTGTTTGCATTATGCGATATAAATGTTGCTGTTTACAATTTTGCGCCACAGTTTTCGCTAGTGTTTGCGCTGATATGGGTATTTTATTTACCGTCGCAATTTTTGCTGGCGATTAGTGGGATAAAGGCATAGTTCGATAATTTGTTCGCTGGCCTTTCGTATGCCTTTTATGTTATAGTTGTTAGGATGCCCAATGAATAGCCTACGGAATGAACAATCTATAAAATTGGGACAAATAATAATGCAATAAAAACAAGAAAAGGAGAGCAGCTTTATGAAACGTAGAGTATGTTTAATGTTTTTAATTCTTGTAGTAGTATTGGGTGTGGCACCCTCAATAGTACTTACAGGAGCACCAGCACAAGAAGGAGCCGCAGCAGAGACATCAGCGGGAATTATGTCGCTTGTGACCGTACAGGTGTATGACTGGACGACCCTAGCAAATGCTGTTTCTGGAATTGCACCAGGAGTTCCGACCACTATCGAACTAATAAATAGTATTCCTGCAGAAGGGCACCCTGCTATTACAATTAGCGGCGGGGTTGACATTACCCTTACCAGTGCAGGAGGTCCACATACGCTATTTCAAGAAACCGCAGGCGAACGGCATTTTGTAATAAATAACGGCACATTAAGGCTGCGGAATGTTACCCTTAGCGGTGACCTTGCCGTCACCGACAACCATGGTGGTGTCGAGTTTAGCACGGGAAGCTCTGTTCGGCAGCTATTCTTGGAAACGGGTGGCATAATTGAAAACAACCGCGCAGGCCAAGGCGGCGGTGTGTTTATGCGCGGTGTCAATGCTTCCACCACCATTAATGGCGGGATAATCCGCAATAACAGGTCTGCAAGTACCGGTGGTGGCATAAGTGCTACCAGCAACAGTACGCTTATCATGAATGCTGGAGCTATTGAAGGCAATGAGGCAAATACCTCGGGTGGCGGCGTACATGTTGCACAGTCTACATTTAATATAATAGATGGAAATATCTGCGGCAACACGGGAAATAGTGGCGGCGGTATCTTTATCTCGGCTGCGACTGCGGCAGTTAATATGGATGGCGGTAGAATTGAAAATAACACATCAACAGGCTATGGTGGAGGTATAAGCGTTACTGCCAGCAGCCGTCTAACCATGACAGGCGGAATCATTTATAACAATAACGCAGCCAGTGGCGGCGGCGGCGTAAATTTATTAAACCCCACTGGCGCATCGATTGTCAGCAGATTTTATATGGATGGTGGCCGGATTGAAAACAACACAGCCGGAACCAATGGCGGCGGCGTAATGGCTTGGGGCGGTGCTGCCTTTACCATGGCAGATGGTATCATCTATGATAATGAAGCAAATAACGGCGGCGGTATACATGTACAATCTGGCGCAGGTGTCAACACCGTATTTACAATGGAGTGCGGTATTATCTACGGTAACTATGCCATTGGCGCAGGTACAAACAATGGCGGCGGTGGTGTCAATATTGCGGGCGGTACCTTTATTATGGAAAACGGCATTATCGAAAATAATTTCGAGGTTAGCAATGGCGGTGGCGTACGACGCGGTGCCGAAGCTAACGCATTCTTCATCATGAGTGGCGGCACCATCAGCAACAATACAGCCCAGCGGGGCGGCGGGTTATTTTCGCAAGGCGAAGCATATTCTGACCCTGTAGCAGCAACGGCCTACCCACGCATAACCATAGGCTCCGAAGCCATATTTTCTGGCAACAGGGCGATAACAGGTGCCTTTAGGGCAATTAATATTGAGGCAATACGCAACCAGGTAGAAACCACGCACGCAACGCTTTTTGGTCACCCGATTAATAATTTCGACATCAATTTTTCGGGGGCGCAAGCAGTGTATTCACTCACTATCACATATATATCCACTGCATCCGGTACTTTCAATAACGCCCCTTACAATGAACGGATAGAGTCTATAACTATAGCAGATATTGTTGTATTCCCTGTGTTTACGCAGCTTGTACCAGCAGTAACGGCAGTACCCGGTTATAGGTTTATCGGCTGGGCACAGTATGGTGCCCCTAACAACACGCTGCTAAGTGCAGACGATATTTATGCGCTATCTATCATCGACAACATAACATTTATTGCACAATATGAAAAATATCATACAGTTAATTTCATGTGGAATTATCCACGGCCATACCCAGCTTCTCCAATTTATCATGAAACAACAGTTGACGATGGCGACACGTTAACACTTCCGGCAAACCCACAGCGCGAGAATTTTGACTTCCAAGGTTGGTATCTTGACTCACAAGGCACTATCCCATTCGACCCCGCTGTACCTATTGATGGCAACAAAAACCTATACGCGAGATGGACACCTGTTAACCGCACTGTTACCTTCCTATGGAACTACACCCCGCGGCAGAACCCGGTCTATTATGAAACGACAATTGCGCATGGAGGGCTTATAACTAGCCCGACAAACCCGATACGCAACGAGTTCGTGTTCCAGGGCTGGTATACCAACGCAGCAGGTACCGCGCCATTCAGCTTTAATACACCTATCGTAACTGATATATACCTGTATGCAAGGTGGACACCGGCACCACCGCAAAATGGCAATGGCGACGACAATGGAAACGGTGACTACACACCATATGTGCCACAACAGCCACCAATCCAACCGCCGCCGCAGCCAGACCCAGAACCTCCAATCCTTCTGCCGTATGTACCGGTCCCAGACCCAACACCTCAAGACTATATTCCGCTTACACCATACCACATCGCTTATATCATAGGATTTGAGGACGGATATGTTCGCCCCGGCAACAACATTACACGCGCAGAGGTAGCAACTATATTCTTCCGTCTAATGTGTGACGATTACCGCGCATATATTTGGAGCCAACAAAATCCTTTTGCAGATGTGCAACTCAACAATTGGTTTAACAATGCAGTGTCTACACTTGCTAATGCCGACTTGATTTTAGGATACCCCGACGGATACTTTAGACCCAACCAAGCAATGACACGCGCAGAATTTTCTGCATTGGTGGTGCGCGTTATGGGATATAGACATGTTACAGATATCCAGCACAACGCATTTACAGATATCTCTGGCCATTGGGCAGAAAGTTATATTCATGTGGCACACCTGCTGGGCTGGGTACAGGGTTATGGCGATGGCACGTTCCGGCCTAACCAATTTATTACCAGGGCAGAAGTTGTAGCACTTGTAAACCGTGCACTTGGGCGCTTACCGGAAAATACAGGAGATTTACTTGAAAGTATGATAACATGGCCTGATAACGTAAATGTAAATGCTTGGTATTACCTGTATATTCAAGAAGCCACTAACTCGCACACGCATGTTATGAAAGATGATGGAATCCACGAAGCTTGGCTGTACTTGCTACCACCAAGAGAATGGTCGAGACTTGAAAGACCATATTCTACCCCACATTTCTAATATAAAAAATCACCCAATGCTAATTTAGCATTGGGTGATTTTTGTTACACCTATTTTTTTACAACAGGGGCATACACTTGCATAACCGATTGCGTATCCTTCCAATCCTTACCGTAAACCTCGATAGCAGGATATTTACGAAACGTGGAGTTTCCACTGCGGTGTGTTTCTTCGTGCGTTGCATACCCCGATGTCGGCAGCCATTTTGAATAAAATGCGCGCCAAAAGTCGCCTGTAAAGATGATGTCCAACGTGGTATCAAATACGGCAAACGCACTGGTTTCAAACTTGCGCCCTACCAAACCAACAGGAATGTTATCAAGGGTACTTACCTCGACACCCACAAAATATTTTGCTTTATTGTCGATTGTTTCGCCATGTGTTATGCCATACACAACACCTTTAGCTACTTGGTCGGGTATAAGCTTTTTCAAATCTTCACTGTTCCACATCTCCCACAACCCACCAATTGGCGCGGTACCGTCACCGCTGTTGTAATGGATGTCAACTTCTACACCAGCCACATAAAATGCGTCCTTGTGAATAAACCGTACATTTTCAAAACACTGCATCAGTTCCATACTTGGGTTCCTCCCTTTAAGCCATATATTTTCCGGAGGGAATGGGCAAATGGGCAATTGTTGCAATCGGAATTGTGCCGGCGCAATCCCATGCATCTGTGAGAAACTTCTTGTAAATGCCTGTTGAGATGAAAAACCATTTGCATATGCAATCTCAACCAGTTGCTTATTACTGTCGCGCAAGTCTAAAGCCGCGCAATATAGGCGATACCGGTTCAAGTAATTCTTTACCGTGTAGCCTGTAAAAGTACGGAACATGAAAGAAAAATACGACGGTGACAAAAATACTTCAGCCGCTATGTCGGCAACAGTAATAGGCTCCATATACATCTTATGGATATACAGTGTCGATTCGTAGATGCTTTGCTCTATGCCCATTCAGCTAACCCCCTTTCGGATAAATTTATTGTAGCATGGCACTATAGAGAGAGTATTATCAAAAACGACTTTGTTCATAATATTACCGAGGTGATTTTGCAAATGACACAAATTTTAATAAGAGTTTCGCTAGGCTTTATAATATTACTGATTCTGGTTAGGGTTATCGGCAACAAGCAACTAGGGCAATTAAATGTGTTTACCTATATTTCCGGGATAGTCATCGGTAGCATGATAGGCGATATCATTTTACACAGCGATATAAAATTTTGGCGTTCTGTACTGGGTGTGGCCGTTTGGGTAGGGCTTGCAATTTTGGTAGAGTTCGCAGCCTTAAAAAACATCAAATTTAGGGAACTGTTTGACGGGCAACCGATTATTTTAATCAAAAAGGGGAAAATCATATATCCTGCATTAAAAAAGGAACGGCTAAATATCGACGACCTAACAATGATGCTTAGGACAAATAATACTTTTTCTATCGCAGAAGTCGATTACGCAATTTTGGAACCCAACGGCGATTTGAGCATTCTCAAAAAACAGGACAACGCCAAATATGTCCCGACTGCGGTTATATCCGACGGTAGAATTATGATTCATAATTTAAAAGAGTTAGGCCTAACCGAAAGTTGGCTAGAGAATGTGCTAAATGATTTGAATATCGGTAGCAAAGAAGATGTTTTATATGCCGAGGTACAAAAAAATGGAGAATTGCATGTGCAGTGCAGGTGAAACCTGCACTTGTTGACGCGGCACAACCCACATGATAGCATGGCACAAGACTGTCCACCCAGGAGGCTCCCATGCAACCAATCAAACTCTCCGTACATAAAATTGTCGACCTCATATTACGCTGCGGCAATATAGACAACCGCTTCCACGACGCCGCGCCAATGTTTTTGGGCGCAGTTATTCACCGCAAAATCCAAAAAGAAATGGACGAGACCTACAAAAAAGAAGTATCGTTAAAGCTAGAAACACAAATAGACAATACCCCCGTTGTAATACGCGGCCGCGCAGACGGCATTATTACCGAGCCAAATGGCGCAATAACTATTGACGAAATAAAAACTACCACGCTAACACTTGACCAAATTTACGAGCAGCATGAACAGCACCTTGGACAAGCCAAATGTTATGCCTATATGTACCTGCAAACATTGGAAAACCCCGTAGAATCTCTTACAATCCAACTCACATATTTCCAACTAGAAACCGAAGAAATTCGGCGGCATACCTGGACATTCACCAGCAACGAAATAGCCACATTTTTTTCTGACCTTCTACATAAATACGGGCTATGGCTGCGTTTTGAACGGGAATGGAAAATTACCCGCGACGCATCGATAGCCCCTTTAGCCTTTCCGTTCCCGTCTTACCGCAAAGGACAGCGGGAATTGGCAGCCGCAGCATACCGTACTATATCCGCCGGTAAAAACCTGTACGCCTGCGCGCCAACAGGCATTGGCAAAACGCTGTCGTCACTTTTCCCGTCAATAAAAGCCATGGGCGAGGGCAAAACCGCCCCGCTATTCTACCTTACCGCAAAAACAGTCACACGCACCGTAGCAGAAGAAGCCGTGCGGCTAATGGCAAGCCATGGGCTGCGTTTTAAAGCCATAACCCTTAGAGCGAAAGAAAAAATATGCACAAACGAAACATGCATATGCAACCCCACCCGCTGCACAAACGCCAAAGGACACTACGACCGTATCAACGACGCCGTTCTGGATTTACTAGAAAATAATGACCTAATAACTCCTGCCGAAACTGAAAAATACGCAAAAAAACACAGCGTCTGCCCGCACGAAATGGCACTGGACGCTGCGTTGTGGTGCGACCTTATTGTGGGCGACTACAACCATGTGTTCCACCCGGACGCTTACCTGCGCAGGTTTTTTAATGACGACCAGCGCGACTATATTTTTTTAATAGACGAAGCCCACAACCTTGCGGACCGCGTACGCGATATGTATTCCGCTGTTTTGCACAAAAGCACGTTTAGCCAAATACGCACAGCGTTAAAAGGCAGGGACTCGCTATCTTCAAAGCTACGCAAAAACCTTAAACTGCTGGGTACCTATCTTTCCGATGTCGCAAAAGAAAGCGAAGCGCAGCGCAACCATACATCTGCAGAGCTAGACATGGTGTTTGTGGCATTTGTAAAAATGGCAACCCAAGCAACGGGGGAATGGTTATCCGCCCAAAAAGGCCACGTACTACACGAAAAAATATTGGATTTATATTTCGAGCTGAACAAGTTCCTTATGATTGCGGAAATTTATGACGAACATTACACCACAATAGTTGAATCCCACGGGCGTGAGACAACCATGACGCTGTTTTGCGTAGACCCGTCTAAAATTATACGCAGCGGGCTAGAGCGCGCAAAGTCGTCTATTTTGTTTTCGGCAACGCTTATTCCCCTACCCTACTACCGCGACATCTTGGGTGGCAGCACAGAAGATTTAATGGTATCCCTCCCCTCGCCTTTTGACCCAAACCACTTACGGCTTGTATCCCACTGCGGCATATCCACCAAGTACAAGGACAGGCAGCGCAGCTACGAACCTATCGCACAAACTATCTATGAAACTATATCGCAACAAAAAGGCAATTACTTTGTGTTCTTTCCCTCGTACGAATACATGCAAACGGTGTACGATATTTTTTGCACCCAATACCCACAGGTGGAAACTCTGCTGCAAAAAAGTGAAATGTCTGAAGAAGAACGCGAGAGCTTTTTAGCCTGTTTTGATATGAATAACACATCTACATTGGTAGGCTTTACTGTACTTGGGGGCATATTTTCCGAAGGGATAGACCTAAAAGGCGATAGGCTCATAGGCTCTATCATCATAGGCGTTGGCATACCTAAAATATCACTGCGGCAAGATTTGATACGGGATTACTTCAATGCGCAAAATGGACGCGGCTACGATTATGCATATGTATTTCCCGGCATGAACAAAGTTTTACAAGCAGCCGGGCGTGTTATCCGTACAGAAACTGACTCGGGGGTTGTTTTATTAATCGACAGCAGATACGCCACTGCCGAGTATCAAAGGCTTTTCCCGGCACATTGGGCGCATATGCAGGTGATTTGGGAATGACAGCGGCTTAATCCTCCACTTGATTTAAACCCGCGCCCATCGGCGTTATCAAAAGGTTGCGGTATACGTCTATGCCATCGCTACGCTGCCCAAGGAATTTCCCGCTGCAGGTCATAAAATGTATGCTGCGTTTAAGCGACACCCCCAACGCGCGCAGTACATCGTGGGTAATTTTGCAGTATTGGCGTGCCTTGATTATCCGTGCAGCATAGGTTGTGCCAATGCCCGGGATACGCAGCAGCATTTCGTAATCGGCGGTGTTTACCTCTATTGGGTACAGGTGCATGTGCCTTAACGCCCACGCCGCTTTTGGATCCAGTTCGGAGGATAAAAATGTTTCTGATTCGGGGGCAAGTTCTTCTGCGGTAAAGCCATAAAGCTGCATGAGCCTATCCGCTTGGTACAAACGTTTCATACGCCAGACCGGGGTGGTTATCTTGGGTAACCCGGGGTACCCTTGCGCTTGATGCGTATAGTAAAATGGAGAATAGTATACCCTTGCAAGGCTGTATTTTGTGTACATGGCTTTAGCCAGCCTAAGAATTTCGAAATCTGTTTCGCCTGTGCTACCCGGCATAAGCTGCGTTGTTTGGCTGGTTGCAAAACGCGGCGCATGGCGGTAATGCTTTCGTTCTTCCGAAGCGGCTTTAATATACTGGGCAATTAGCCCCATGGGCGTTAGGATATTTTTTTTATTTTTGTTCCGTGCAATTTGCTTGTACCCCTCGCTTTTAGCCACTTCTATATTTACATCTATACGATCGGCATACATGCCTGCCTGCCAAATTAGTTCCGGCGATGTGCCGGGCATAATTTTTGCGTGTACATAGCCTTTGTAGCCGTAGTCATTGCGGATACTTTTGATGGTTTCGATAATTAACTCCTCGGTATAGTCTGGGTTTTTGTAAATGCCAGACGAAAGGAAAACCCCGTGTCCATTTGTTGTTGCTTCGTCTACGCATATTTTTGCAAGCTCCTTAGGGTCGTTGGTGTAGCGTTGTATGTCTAAGCCGGCGCGGCAACCGCAATACGCGCAGTTAAAAATACAGTCGTTAGACAAAAACACCTTGGGCACTTTGGGCGGGGTGGGTTTGCCTTTTATTTCGTTTTTTATAAATGATAGGTCTGGAATGCAAGAGGAATCGTCGTCGGATACGTCGAAACGGGCATCGTTTTGCATGAGGGCGATTTTTTCTTCTCTGCTTAACGGCTGTTTCATTATAATATTGGACATTGGGGGTGACGCTCCTTCGATATTTTGTTCGGTGATTGCAGTTATTATATACGTTTAAAGGCAACGTGTAAACGTTTGTTCGTGAAATGAACGAGGGCAATTGTAAAAAAATAAGAACCTAAATTGTATTGGCTCTTTTTTGTTGGTGAAATTGCACAAATAAATGGGGTAGTGTTGGGTAGAAAGTGTACAGAATAAGACTGCTATCATGTGTTTTGGATGGTGGGGTGTTCGTGATAATGTATAAAACATGTCATTGCGGCGAAATTACGCTATTCCGTCATTCCGGGCTTGACCCGGAATCTAGCTAACTTGTTTTATATGGCTGGATTGCTTCGCTTCGCTCGCAATGACGGCGATTGGTAATGTTAAAATGAGAAGCCCGTTGCTACATTGGCTTTTTTGACAAAATGTGATTTGTTTAGTAGGTTTTCCATACATTGTGTAGTATAATAATATTACGTTGATATCAATGACATGTTAGGGAGGGGCTTTTATGTATCCAAGTGCGATAATCATACCAATATTCACTCTTATCCTCGGGGGATTAATAAGCTGGTTTATTGCTATCAAAATGAAAAAAGCCAAAGACCCAATACACTTTTTCAAAATGAATAGGCTAATTGCAGAGGGCGAAACTGAAATCTCTAACATTTCTAACCTAAAAGTCACATATAAAAATGAGAACGTATACAATTTCTCGTCTACATTTTTGGCCTTTTGGAACAATGGAAAAGAAACAATTACTCGCGACATGATTGTTGAAACGCTTAGCTTTGTAATGAATGAAAATTGCATGATTTTTGATGCCCAAATTGTATATTGCACCGACCAATCGAATGAGTTCGCCATTTCTGTCAGCGAAGATAAAACCAATGTCAAATTAGATTTTAAATATTTAGATTATAAACAAGGTGTTGTTATACAAATTTTTAGTAACGTGACAAGTACTCATGAACACGATTTTTGCGGTGTAATTATGGGTGCTAGAAGGCTTTATTCTCCAAAAAAGTCAGACAAAAGATTATTTTTCCATCTAATAAATCTTGGCGTACTAATGCTAGCGTCGGCATGGGTGCTTTGGGAATTTTTTGAGCTACCAGAAAATTTTACCCTAGAGCTCAAAGATATGCCGATTGCCGCAATTGCAACATACATTATAGTTTTACTGTGGAATGCGTTGAGCTACCCAGTGGTAAGCTGGTTTCTGAACAGCAATCGCAAAATGCCCAAAGGTTTCAAAAAATTCTTTCCATAACCCCCTACACCCGCACTTCCCTACCCAACGCAAACGAATAAATCAACACTTCCTTAACCCTCAGTGCCGTTGCTTCCGCAATGGCTTTTTTGTATATCTCCATTTGCGTTTTATGCTTCTCTGGCTGCGCGTCGCTTTTATAATCCACCAGCACAATTTCGCCGTCTTCTTCAAAATAGCAGTCTATGATGCCATGCACCAGCACAGTTTCGCCCGACGGCGCATCTGCATAAAGCTCCCCTGCGGGCAGGGCAAGCACAAACGGCGTTTCGCGCTTCACGTTTGGCGACTTGCGTATCCGGTCGGCAAGCGGCGAGCATACCAACTCCATAATTTTGCCGCGGTCTATAAAAGCCGCCTCTTGCGGGGTAAGCAGGTTTTTGTCGGTTAGGTCGTATATTAGCCCCTCTATTGCCTGGGGGGTGATGTGGGTGCTATAGTCCAGATGTTCCGCTACCATATGCAATGCTGTGCCAAGCTGCGCAGGGGTTAGCCCGCTTTTTTCCTGCATAAACTCCGGCGGGTTAAAGGTAGGCGGCGGGTCTGTGTGCAGGGTACTGTCGGGGGTGATGTCGTACAGGCGTTTTATTTCGGAAATGGAAAGCTTGGACGGCAACGCCGCCACAGTGTCAAACGGTTTTAGCATGGTGGTGGTGTCTGTTTCTGCCACTGCTGTGTGTTCGATATTTTGCGCCGCGTATACATTGTGGCAACGGATTCTAAAATTGGCCGCGTGGTTCCATATATCGGACACTTGGTTCACGTCAATGGCGGTGGTAAGTTCTGCCGCGGCGCGGTGGCGCAGCAAGCATGGCATTAGCCAATCCAGGTATGACGCTACACCGCTGCGATAATACGCAGGCAAGCTTGTTTCTGTATTGCCAATGTAATTGCCCCATTTTTCTATTGCTTTGGGCAAGTTTTTGCTGCGCGCGGTAAGGATTAGCAACTCCTTTGCTCGGGTTAGCGCAACGTATAGGCAGCGCATTTCTTCCGATAAATTTTCCCGCACGGTAAGGCGCGCAAGGCTAAAACGCGCAAGTGTGTTGGCGCGTGTGCGCAGCTTGGTATCTACATAATATGGTCCAACACCTAGGCCAGAGTGCAATATCACAGGCTGGCGGGTGTCGTCGGTGTTAAATTTCTTGCCCAGGAAAGCACAAATTACCACTGGGAATTCTAATCCCTTGGATTTGTGAATGGTCATAATACGCACCCGCCCCTTTGGCGACGGCGCAGGCTCGGCAACTGCGCCGCTGGTTTTAACGTCGGAGTCATATAAACGCTCGATATAATTTACAAAGTGAAAAAGCCCTTTCATGCTGGTTTCTTCAAATTCTATCGCGCGTTCCAGCACAAGGCGCAGGTTTGCCTGGCGTATCACACCGCCCGGCATGGCAAGCACATGTGCAGGGTATTTAGTGGTATCGTAAACAATACCCATCAAGCGGCTGATTGGCGTGTGCGGCACAATTTCGCGCCAGCTTTGTAAATCACGTAAGAAATTTTGCACCTTTTTTGCAAGCGGAATATCTTGCTTCGCGATTATTAACAGATAGTCATAAAAATTGGGCAGTGCGTCGCTGCTATGCTTAATTTGCAGCAATTCGTCTGCCGTAAAACCATACACCGGCGAATGCAAAACCGTAATAAGGTCTATATCCTGGCGCGGGTTGTCTATCACACGCAGCAAAGCCAACGCGGTTTTGACTTCCAACTGGTTAAGGAAACCCGCGTCCATGTCTGCAATTGCGTCTATACCGTGGTTTTTAAGTTCTTCTATTACTGCACCCGCCATGCTGGACAGCCCGCGCGTTAAAATTGCGATGTCACCGGGCTCGCATGGGCGGTGCGTGTTGATGTTGCTATCCCATACCAAACGTGGGTTGGTTTCGTCCAAAAGTTCCTGTATGCACCGCGCGATGACGCGCGTTTCGGCAATCACGTTATCCGGTGTTTCTTCGTCTTCGTCATCGGGGGCAAACTCTTCGGACTGGTCAAGCAATTCTACCCACATGGCTTTGTCGGTTGGCATTTGCGGGTACTTGTCATGCCCTGCGTGCAACGCAGCAGAATCATCGTATTCCACCTCGCCAACCTTTTCGCACATGAGCTGCGCAAAGAAAAAATTGACCGCGTCCAGCACTTCCGGCCTACTACGGAAATTGTGCGAAAGGTCTGTACGCACGTTTTCGCCGCTAGCCTGCGTAGAATAGCTGCGGTACTTTTCTTGAAAAAGTTCCGGGTTAGCGCGGCGGAAGCGGTAGATACTCTGCTTTACATCACCCACCATAAAACGCCTTGCCGCCACTGCGGACAGTATCATATCCTGCACGCGGTTAGAGTCTTGGTACTCGTCTATCAGCACTTCGTAAAATTGATACAACTGCGCGGGTGGCGTGCCCTCGCCGTTTGGGTACAATATTCTTATCGCAAAATGCTCTAGGTCAGAAAAGTCCAGCAAGTTCCTGGCGCGTTTTTCCGCTGCAAAAGCTTCCGAAAATTTGATTGCCAATTGCATAAGCGCGTTTACACGCGGTGCAAGCGCAGTCAAATCGTCTTTCATCTTACCCGGCGGCGCAAAAAAAATGCCGTCCACAAGCTTGTTGATTCGCTTTTTAACAGCCTCGTTGCGTATGTCTTGCACTTGTTTTACAAGGTCTGGGTCAGATTCGTCCTTTGTGCGTGGCAGGCTACCCCAGTCTATGCTAACAAACGCGCGGTGCATTTCCTCAAAAGTGTCATCATGTGTTTCCTGTTTCAATTTCCCAAGCATTTCCGCTTCCGCTTCCAGCTTGTCTATGTACTTACCCGGCCCGCCAGATGTATTACAAATGGCAAGGGCTTGGCGCAGCCCTTCCAACGCGCCGTCTAAACCCAACATAAGCTCCTCGCGCACAATCGTTGCCCAAGGCGTAGTGTCCAACCGGTCTATTTCAAAAATATCGGCATATCGCTGCGCCGCCGCCAGCGGGAAAGGGTCGCTTTCCATAAAGTCATGAATCTTACGCACCAGCACATCCAGCCGCCCGTCCATCGTTTTGCCGCCATATACATCGGCAAGGTCTATAAACTGCGGGTTGGTTTCATATTCTTGCTCGAAAAGTTCGTCCATGACCTGCTTGCGAATCAGCGTAAGCTCGGCAGTATCCCCCACCCTAAAAGCAGGGTCTATATCCACCGCCTGGAAATGCTCCTGCACCAGCTTGCGGCAAAACGAGTGGATTGTCGAAATATTTGCCATAGGCAGCCGCATAAGACTGGCGGATTGCCCAGCTTCGGCAAGCTTTTTGCCAATACGCTCGCGCATCTCGGCAGACGCGGCCTCGGTAAACGTTACAATAAGCAAATCGTCAATGCTTTTGCCCTGTTTTACATGGCGCAAAATACGCTCGGTAAGCACTGCCGTCTTACCGCTGCCCGCCGCCGCAGAAACCAAAATATTTGTGGCATCACAATCTATCGCCTGTTGCTGTTGCGGCGTGAAATTAGCCATATTGCACAACCACCCCGGGTGTGTGACGCTCGGCGACATATAGGTTTTTTATAAAAACATTGTGCCCGTTAAGCACGCGCTTTACCGTGTCGTACGCAAGCATTGGCATGTTGTTTTCCTCGCTTAAATGCGCCAGGAAAACATGCTCTAAATTGTCGCTTGCAACTTCTGCCAAAAGCACACCGGCCTCTGCGTTGGACAAATGCCCAACCGCCACACGCTCTTTTAACGCCTGGTAGTACGGGCCGTTTTTTAACATCACAGGGTCATAATTGCTTTCCAGTGCAATAATCTGCGCACCTTTTAAATGCCTGCGAATGGTATCGGTCGCGCAGCCAAAGTCGGTGGCGACGGCAATTTTTTCGCCCCCTGCTTCAAAGGTATAACCCACCGGCTGCACCGCATCATGTGGGATATCAAATGCCGTAATGGTAACGCCACCAATATTAATTGGTTTCTCCGGCTCTATCATTTTTACTTGGCTTGCAGCCAGCGCGCCAATTGCGCCTGTATGCGAAAAAAACCGCCATGTAAGCGGTGTGGCATAAATATCAAGCTTAAAGCGGCGCGCCATTACGCCAACTCCTGCAATATGGTCACGATGTTCGTGGGTAACAAAAATGCCGTTTAACCCACGCACGTTCATTTGAAACAGTGCGTTTTCTATACGTTTGCCGCTGATACCGGCATCTATCAAAAAGTGCTGCCCGCCCAGCCCGGCATACATACAGTTGCCGGACGAACCGCTTGCAATAGTCCTAAATTCCATTAGTCTTCTTCCACAACGCGTTTGATATCCGCGCCCAGCCCGCGTAGCTTTTGCTCGATATCTTCGTACCCGCGGTCTATATGCTCTACGCCGCCAATCATTGTTTTGCCCTCGGCGGCAAGCCCTGCAATAACCAGTGCTGCACCAGCCCGCAGGTCGGAAGCTTCTACCTTTGCGCCCGTTAGGCGGTGGTTGCCCTCTATAAGCAACGAACGCGAATCTATTTTTGTAATCGCACCCAAACGCCTCAATTCGCCAACGTAACGATAGCGATTTTCAAAAATGTTTTCTGTAACGGTGCTAAAAGAACTGGCCGTGCATAAAAGCGTTGCCATTTGCGACTGTAAATCTGTAGGGAATCCCGGATACACAGCGGTTTTAACCTCGCAACCTTTAAGCTGCCCGTCTACTTTAACACGGATAGAATCCACACCTTCTTCAATTTCCGCACCAATTTCCCGCAGTTTAGACGTTAGCGAGTCCATATGTTTTGGGATAATATTTTCCACGGTTACATCGCCGCAAGTAATTGCCGCTGCGATCATATATGTACCCGCTTCAATAGCATCTGGGATAACTGTATACTCGCCACCGCCAAGGCTATCCACACCGCTGATGCGGATAGTCGCCGTGCCTGCGCCGCTAATTTTTGCACCCAATTTGTTTAAAAAGCTTGCGGTATCAACAACATGCGGCTCTTTTGCCGAGTTTTCTATTTGGGTAACACCTTTAGCAAACACAGCAGCAATCATAATATTAATGGTCGCGCCCACGCTTGGGCTGTCTAAGTAAATATTCGCACCTTGCAGGCCGTCTTTTGCTTCCAACGTTACAATGCCGTGTTCTAAGCTAGACGTTGCACCCAAGGCTTCAAAGCCTTTCATGTGATAACCCACAGGACGCGCACCAATTTCGCACCCGCCGGGCATTGGAATAACCACTTTGCCAAAACGCGCCAACAACGCCCCCATAAAATAATAGGAAGCGCGGGTGCTTTTGGTCAATTTTTCGTCCAATTCATAACTTGTGACACTTGTGGTGTCGATAACCAGCGTGTGATTGTTATCCTTAAATTCGCAAACCGCGCCAAGCGATTCCAATGCTTTTGTAAGGTTAATCACATCTTCTATATATGGTACATTATCTATCACACATACGCCATTGGCGGCAATTGCTGCCGGGATAATAGCGACCGCAGCGTTTTTGGCACCACTGATTGTTACATTGCCTTGCAAACGCTTTTGTCCATTTATCACAATGTACTCCATGAAGGGCACACATCCTCCTAGTTTTTATACATGCTCCAGTCATTATAACATTTACGTTACATTTTTCAAGCTGTTATTGCAATTTATACAAAAATAAAGGTACTTACGAATGTGTGTTCGGGAAAATATACCAATCCGTCATTCCGGACTTGACGAAGCGCAGTGAGCGTAGCGAACGTTTCCCGCGCTGATCCGGAATCTAGCCATTTTGTTATTTATGCTAGCAGAAAAAATACGAACGTGCGTACGCCTGGCAAACTTGCACTAAGAAAAGGGTAGTTCCAAAGCAAAAGGTGTACAGAATAAGACTGATATCAGGTGTTTTTGATTATGTACGGTTCGTGAAATTAAACAAAAAGGGGCAGACCACAGCGCGGGGAACGTTCGCTACGCTCACTGCGCTTAATCTGTCTGCCCGAGGGGTTGGGTAGTGCTATTTCAAATTGAATTTATTCCAGACCAAGCTATTTGTAATCAAGACTTCCCACCTACTACATCATTCCACATGGTTTTATGCTGAAATTTTATTGTTTCGTCAACTTTCATACAGTCAACATAACGCTCAACAAATTCTGCTGTATCAGAAAGCAATCGAAGATAATACCGCAATGTATCATAAACGCCGTTCACAATAACTTGGCAACCATGAATTTGCGCTATACGTTCAATTTCTTCGTTTATTCCGCTCCAATCTGCGTTATCCATATTTGCGGTGGTCAGAAGATAATATCTATCTGTATTGTGTATCTTAAATTTCTCGTAGGCATCAGATACGAACCCTTTTGTTATTTTAATTTCGTGTTTAATTTCTACACCTTCAAAAGCAGTGTTGTCAGAGTAATTAACATCAACATCACCAATTCTACCCGATTGAGCATCGGACGAATTGTGGCTTTCAAGAGGGCAAAGAATTTTCCCATCATATCGTGAAACTTGCGACATCATACATTGATATGCAGCATACACAGCCAAAGTTGGTAATCGGGATGCTCCGGACGAAGCGTATTTTGCAGTAAAATGTTTCTCTAACAATGTCATTATCGCAGATATTGACAAGCTATGAGGTTTTGCAAGTTCAACATTCATGCTATCTCTTTGTCTGATTAGCAAAACAAACATGTAAAGCAAAACAGCATTTGGGTTTGCCCCTTTTGTTTGTATGCTGTCAATTATGGTGAGAAACGCTTCCTTTGCTTCTTTTGGAGTAATTTTGCCCGGATAATCTAGAGTATATGGATGTGCTTGCTCAAGTGAACGAGTAAGCCAACCTGATTCAGCCATTGAAGGAAAAGCCACTTTTTTCATGAATGGTGTAACATGGTTTTGGTCTACACCTCGCCCTGCAAATCCATTTTCCAAGCCTGCTTGATGATAGCGAATATCTTGTTTGGAAGCGACGATCTTATGAGCAAGCAAAGTAGTGAGAACAGTCACCATTCCCTTATTGCTTTCAGAGCGTGAAATAATATAATCGACGTGTTTTCGAGTGGCTATATCAACATTTTCAAAAGTGCTTTTTTCATCAAAAGCTATGCCTAAAGCTGCATCATATACTTTGTTTAGTAATTCTGAATGGGTCATCACTCTCACCTTGCTTTCTCTCAAAATATTGTTGCTTAATTGCATGGGCAACAGCCTCAACCATAGGTACGCAAACCGAGTTGCCAATCTGTTTATACTGTTCTCCATTACTTGAAGGTCTAGTAAAATCGGCAGGAAAGCCCATAATGCGAAAACATTCATCTATTGTTAATTTCCTTACTCGATTATTAGGAAGTAATATCCAAAACCGTCCTGATGTTTCTTGTGATGGTAATGTTGGATGTGTTCCCATAACTGAGTAAATTCTATTAGGCTGTTTATGAACTCTTGATAAATGCTCTGTTCCCGGCCTAACTCCAGCTTTTCTGATTGATTTATTACGGTACCCTACAAAACGCAAGCCAGATTGTTTTTGAGTCTTAGGATTCTCTATGAGGGTATACTCATCTTCGTCCAAATACTCAAAATCGCCATATGTATCAAGAAAATTGTTCAAAATATCACGATTTGCTTTTTGCACTTTAGCAAAATCAAAAGCCACACTTTTTGTAGCCATTATAATAATTCGTTCACGATTTTGCGGAACGCCATAGTCAAGAGCATTAAGCAACTTCCACTCCACTAAATATCCCAACGATCTAAGTTGCTCTAATATAGTTTTTAATGTACGTCCACCATCATGATGTACTAAATGTTTTACATTTTCGAGAAATACAATCGGAGGCATTTTGGCTTTAATTATACGGCAAATTTCAAAAAATAATGTCCCTCTATTATCATCAAAACCTTTTTGCTTTCCCGAAATACTAAATGGTTGACACGGAAACCCAGCGCATAAAATTTCAAAATCTGGGATTTCATTCTCATGAATATGCACAATATCCCCATGAGGTAATTCCTCAAAATTTGCATTATAAGTTTTCTTGCACTCATCATTTATATCACTTGAAAACACACAATCAAATCCGGCTTTTTCCATGCCAAGACGGATGCCGCCAATACCACAAAACAAATCTATAAAGCGAAAAGAATCGTAACGCTTAAAAGACTTCGCAGGGAAAGGATTCTTTGTGAAATCATACAAAGTTGTCTGATGATATATCGCAGCATTAGTAATCGAATTACTCATTTTCACTTCTCACCACGTTTGCATTTAATTTATTGGATTTTTGTTCTACCATCTATAGGTTTTGGTGTACCGGTTGGAATTACCCACCTGTATACGACCAAGCCTTTTTGTTCACAGATTGGCTCTCAATCATGCTCATTCGCTCCTCTATCAAAACAACGACAGCTCACCTTCACAACCTGTCGCTCATCTACTATCAACCTACCCCTGCGGCGCAGTAATCAACGCCTCCAAAATCTTCTGATACAACCCGCTTGCATTCCCGCGCCAGCTATTTTGTATCAGCTTTGCCTGCTCCCTTGTATCCACAGACACGGTTAACTCCATTAGCGCACGCTTGTCCTCATACACGCCGCATTTAACCTGAAAGTCGTCCGTTTCCACACTTGGGAAATATGTTGCCGTTATCTCGTAATCTCTTTTAACTTTGCCACGGTTTTCTTCTACATATTGGTTAATCAGTAGCCGCAAGGTGCGCGGGATATGGTTTTCTAAATATTCCAAACTGCGGTGCCCCTCGTTGGTCATTGCATAGCGCGTGGTGTTTGCATCTTGGGCATTTTCGTGGGTAGCATCAAGCATACCCTGTTCTATTAAAAGGGATAATGTCTGCTCTAAATCAAAATAATTCATAATCTCTTTTGACATCACACAATCTGTAATTTGCGCCCGCGACATAGAAAGTTCCATCCGGTTAATCAAATACAAAATTAACAATTTGGTTTCAACGTCTTTGCTACCCAATGTAAAAGGCATGACATTACACTCCTTCAGGTGCTTTCAAAATTACTCGGTTTTCCTCGTCCATGTGAATTTGCAAGCGGTTGCCGTCAAGCCCCATCTTGTCCAAATACTCTCGCGGAATTTGCACACGCCCCGCCTTATCAAAAACAGCATATTCTACTGTTGTGCGGCCACCAAAACCCTCTAGCCCTGCAAGCTGGTCAGAGTAACTCATCAAAAACTCACTGGAAGTTTTGCCGTCACGTATTGCAACAACACGTTCCACTTTTTTAGAAATTTCCCTGTCGTGGGTAACAATAACAATGGTTGTGCCAAGCTCGCGGTTTACAGTACGGAACATGTCTAAAATAATATCAGACGTACGTGTGTCTACACTACCTGTTGGCTCGTCTGCCAAAAGTACCGACGGGTAGTTGGCAAGCGAAAGCGCAATGGCCACACGCTGTTGCTCACCACCAGAAAGTTGGCTAAGCCTATGCTTGGCACGCTTGCCTATACCCGTAAGTTCCAAAAGTTCTAGCGCGCGCTGTTTTTTATTTTTAATTGGTTTGGAATTGTTAAACTGCATCGGCATCATTACGTTTTCCAGTGCCGTTAAGTATGGGATAAGGTTGCGGGCGTTGTTTTGCCATACAAAACCTACCGTGACGGTTTTGTAATCTACCAAGTCACGCTCTTTCATTTTAAACAAATCCCTGCCGTCAACAATTAACTTGCCCGCAGACGGCTTATCTAACCCGCCCACCATGTTAAGCAACGTAGATTTACCACTACCGCTGTTACCGATAATGGCCATAACCTCTCCGCGCTCTATAAGTAAATCCAGCCCTTGTAAGGCCATAACTTCTATGTCTTTTGTCTTATAAATTTTCACCAGGTTTTCGGCAATAATAACGTACTTATCGGTATCAACCATTTAATATTGCTCCGTTCACAGTCATTTTATTACCCGTTTATAATTTCCCCATCTGCCAGTTCGTACACTTTATCGGCAATATCCATAAGTCCTGGGTCGTGCGTTGTCATCACAATTGTAGCACCCTCGTACTCTATCAAATCTTTAAAAATTTTTACAACTTGCAGCCCTGTGTTTGTGTCAAGTTCTGCGGTCGGCTCGTCTGCAAATATAACTTTGGGCTTGTGGGCAATGGCACGCGCTATGGCAACACGCTGTTGCTCCCCTCCCGAAAGCTCTGGCGGCAGGTGCGTCATGCGCCCACCAAGGCCAACCCGCTCTAAACAACTTTCTGCCCTGCGGCGCCTCTCCTTAGCCGGGTATCCGCTTATACGCAAAATAAATTCCACATTTTCATACGCTGTCATCATAGATACTAAAGCAACAGACTGGAAAACAAAACCCATCTCTTGCTTACGCACAATATCGCGCCTACGCTCACTCATTTTTGTAAGCGATTTATTGTCAAAAATAATATCCCCGCTTGTTGGGGAATCCAACGCACCTAGGATATTCATAAGTGTAGTCTTACCACTACCGGAACGCCCTTTCAAAATTGTCAGCTTATTTTCTGCAACGGTAAGGCTTATCCCCTTTAATGCCCAAAACATGTCGCCCCCCATTGGGAATCCACGTTTTATATCTTTTGCTTCAAGAATAATCCCCATCTATTTAGTCCTCCGCGCGCTCCTGCACGGAAACAACACGTGCGTTTGGCATATTCACTCTGTTTGTAACCATTTGAACATCACTACCCGGTGCCATATGGTCGGTACCATTAACAAAGAAGAATCCGGCAGTTGAGCCAGTAGTTGAAACACTTCCGACCGCTTCCAAAGTAATGCGTATGGTTGCGCGCTGCTCTTGCTGGACAAGAACAGCCGTGCCATCTGTACGATGCAAATAATATAAAGAAGGCAGCAGTTCTATATCAACAACCGTACCTATGGGTTGGCGTTCGTGCATACGAAATACAACATCGCCAACACTAATGGCGTCGGTCGTAAAATGCCTGTGTCCCTCTGCTTCTAAAACAATAGTAAGCGGGGTATTAGCACCTATAATTTGCTCGATAACCGGCGACCACTGGCGATAAATAAAGCCAACGACTAGCAGTGCCACGGCAACCACTAACACAATATCAACAATACTTATCTTACCTTTAATTTTTCCACTTGTATCAACCATGTCCACAACCGCCTAATCTAAAATTTCTAAACCTGTTATCCATACCGCACCGGCAAAATCGCGCGAGCGCACATACAAGCTACGGTTTACCATGATACGTATCTGGTTTACTTCTATTTCAAAGTCGCTCACATTAGCAAATGCTTCAACTACAATGTAGGTAAACTCACGCCCTTCAACTGGGGTACGCCGTATTATATTATTTTCCTCATCTGGTACGTCACGCAAAAACGGCGTGCCATATGCCCGCACAACGGTACCAATTGCAGAACCACGTACACTATCAATTACAGTGGCACCTGGTTCTATTTGTTGATAAAAACCTGTCGGACGTTCGCGAAGCTCTATTGTAAATTGAATACGTGTCCCACTTTCTGCAACCACCTGCTGCGGTGCAGAAAACAAATATGCACCATATACAAGCGCAGCACATGCCAAAACTATCACCAAATCAAAAACATTAATTACGCTAAATAATTTATATTTACGCAAAACTGTCACCCTTTCATTTGCAATACTTGACGATAAACTTGCGCCATTTCTGTTGCCATTTGCGATGCGGTAAACCGAAATTGATAATGTTCAATAGCCCCGCTGCTCAGCTTGTCATACAATTCCTTATCATCTTTTAGCCGCGTAATAGCGTCATCAAGGGCGTCTGTATCGCCCCACGGGATAATTATCCCATTGATACCATCTTCCACTACGTAATCATCACATTTTTGCGAAATAACCGGCTTGCCCAAGCTCATGCCCTGCAATAGCAACGCGGTCGCCGTTTCTGTATATCCATTAATAAGCACCGCGGATACACTTATGAGCTTGCTTGCATCGCTGATATCGGCAAGCACACGCACATTGTGAAGTTTTTCTTCCTTGATACAACTCAATATTTGCTTTTTACATTCATCTTCTGCATCCATAACAAAAACAATAACATTGTATGGTAATTCCTTTGCCGTGTCTAGGATATAATCCTTGGAATTAAACAATTTTGCGGCACATGTAACAACAAAAGCATTGTCGGCGATATCATACTGCCGACGAAAAGCTATAAGCTCATCTTCTGCATGAAGCGACGCAGGGTGTACTCCATTATAGATTGTGTGTACGTTTTTTATTCCCATTTCATCAATAGCTTTTTGTAACGGTGCAGACGCAGCAATTATCATATGGCTAAGTGTATTTTTACGCAGTCTTTCAAAGAACCCCATACGCGGCAAGCTGTATATTGTGTGTACGCGCTTACATTTGGCATATTTAAATGCCGCCACACGCGCCAAATGTGAATGCGTATGAATTATATCGGGGGAAATTTGCTTGATGATATATTTATAGGTTTGCAATGTTGCGTAAAATTTAGGATCGAATGTTGCAACCTGTGCATCCATCCCGTGGTGTGTTAAATCTAAGGTTGACACAATGTCGTCATTTGTATGGTCGATGCCAAGATGCACTACTTTAATTTTTCCCATTACTCAACAAACCCTTATATAGCTGTTCTGTTTTTGACACAACTTCTTTTACCGTAAAACACGACGCATAAACCTCGCGGGATTGCGTGGCTAACTTTGCATAAAGTGCAGAGTCGTTATAGAGTGTATTCACCGCGTCTGCCAAAGCTTTTGGGTTGCGGGTTGGCACAATTAAACCGTTTTGCATATGTGAAATGACATAAGGGTTGCCGCCATAATCTGTAGCTATGGCTGGCCTGCCTACACTCATACCTTCAATTAACGCAAGCGACGTTGCCTCTGTACCAAAAGACGCAGAAAGTTGAACATCCATCACTGCCAAAATTTCTTCTATTGCGGTCACAAACCCAAGCAGCCGCACATTGTTAATATTCTCGTTTTTAATACGTGCCTCTAAATGCATGCGCCTTTCGCCGTCACCTGCCATAAGCACCAGCACATTTGGGAAATGTTTCGCGGCGTCTAGCACATCGTCTTGGCCTTTAACTTCCGTAAGGCGCGCGTTTTGTGCAAGCACAAAAGCATCTTGCGGGACATTGTATTTTTCACGAAGTTTGGCGCGTTCTTGTTGCGAGAATTCCTTTGCCGGCGGCATACCGTTAAAAATGACATGGATTTTATCCGGGTTTGTGCCAAGCGCAAGCAAGTTATCTTTGGCTGCTGGCGAAACCGCGATAATCACGTCGCTATAGCGGTTGTTTATCATACCAAAAATAAATTTCATACGCTTTTGCCAGTTTGGCGGCTCAAAAACACTGTGGCGAGTGTGTACAATTTTACATTTACCATATCGCCGCGCTGCAACCCTACCTGATAGCGATGCATGGGTGTGTACAATATCGGGACGCTGTTTTTCCATTTCTGCTTTTAAAACCCTAATTGCTGCCCGCGAATACGATACTTCTGCAAGATGAGGAAGCTCTACACATGTTATTCCCATGCTTTCAAGGGCTGGCTTTATTTTTGCGTTTTGCGGCAATGCAACCACAATGTCAAACTCGCTGCGGTTTATGCCGTATTCGGCATTAAACAACGACAACAGCGTATTGCCTGCGCCACCAATATTGCTGTCGGTTATGATATGCATTATTTTAATCATGGTACCCACTCACCACTTCAGACTTGGCAATTGCCTTTTTAGGTTTATTAACCTTTGCAAATGCAATACAAATGCCAAGGAACAAATAAAATGCCAGGAAAACCCTGTAGTTATAAAACACAAAATCCGTAACCCCTTGGAACAGGAAACCAAGTGTGGCCGCTACCATTGCCGCTGCCATCACCCGCTGTTTAAAATCTGTACAATGGCGTAGGAAGCTTACCATTGTCCTAAAAAAGCAACCCAACATAACTATAAACACCAAAAAACCGCCAATGCCAAGCTCTACAAGATATTGAATATAAAGACTATGCGAATGCGGCGAATATATTGCAGCAAGCGAATAAAATGGATAGACCGTGTTGTATGCATAAATACCCTGCCCTACGCCACTAATCCAAAAATCTTGCAAAATACGCAACGAGCCGCGCCAGATATTTAACCTAAAAGCCGTCGACGTATCCGACATATCTACAATTGAAAGAATTCTATCCAAAACTGTAGAAGGCAACATAAATGGCAACGCCAACACAGCCGGGACAAACAACACAACAAGGCGTTTTTCCATAATTAAAACAAAAATCACAACGGCCAGTGCAAGTGACAAATAACACCCACGCGAATACGTTAGTGCTAAATTTCCAAGCAATAGCCCTGTGATACCAATGGCACAAAACTTATTAAAAAAGCCTTTAAAATAAACAATGCCTGCAGCCGCAATAGGAATCGCCAAAAGCAAATATGTGCCATACACATTTGGGTTGCCAAAAGTAGAAGAAACCCGGTCTACATGTCCAAATGCCTCTTGATCCATCCATACATTACCTTCATAACCGGCCACAAACTGGTAAAAACCAATAAGCCCTGTAAATCCAGCAGACACCGCAAATATCTTTATAAACAAATCGACACTGCGCTTTGTTGTGCAACACGCCACAATAACAGGCACAGAAAGCATAAATACCGAAGTGAGCATTACAATTTCTAAACTGGAACGCTGCGCAAGCGACATAAACGCAACAATGACAGAAACCACAATAAAAATTAATAAAAAAATAAGATTGCTATCAATAACAAACTTACGGCTTAAATAAGTAAAAAACAAAATCGGAAGCATCATCGCCGCCAACATCATTGTTGGTAAAAATGGTGCGGCAAACAAAACCGCCGCCATACCCCATACCGGAATAGCAAATAAACACCACTGGAAAAACACCTTAACATCGGTAGCCAAACCGCCACTTTTTCCAGGAGGCGGGATTGGGGTTTCCAAGTTGTCACAGGTGCTCCTTACAACCCACGAGCCAGAAAGCACGCGAGAAAGCCCTGCATTCCATTGGCTTGGCGGCTTTATTATCTTAGGCACGCCATTTAGCAATTTGTTGATAGCTACAACAAAAATACTGCGATGCATACTTTCTTCCAGCGGCTCTGGTTCTGCAATAAAAGCCCTTGCAATAAAACTACCCATACATAATTTTTTAAAGAAATTAAAAATCGCCAAAAGCCCGCGGAAGAATAAGCTACCATCCATCCAGCGGGCTATTGCCGTAAAAAAATTTGTTGCCTTAGTTATCAATTTGATGCCCGCCTTTAATCAGCAGCCATGCGTTTGTTTCAAAATACATACCGCGCCCGTCTGTACGTGGGACAAGCAGCAAGTGGTTTGTAGGAATACTCGTACCATTGCGGATATCTACACCGGCGGTTACATCCACTAAACCATCAGAGTCAGCAATTGCAACAGCTCTGCCACTTCTTAATATAATTTCTGTGCCGCCATAAGCAATAAGCGTGCTGCCCGCGGGTACAAACAACGGCTCGAACGGTACCATTTGATTTGTCCCGGGCGTAGGGTCTGTGGCAGAGGCAACCGAAGCGGCGGCTCTAAGCATATCGCCATACATTGTTTCAAAATATACCATAACGTCTGCAAAAATTGCATCACGGTCTGCGTTGGTGAGGGTACCGCCTGTTACATTGCCAACAGAACCCGGGGCAATGCTATTTACAACATTACGCAAGTGGTTAATTTCTGCCGTAAGCTGAGCAATTCTATCATCTACATAACGGCGTGTGACAAGCGGGTCGTTGGCGTCGCCAGGCTGTGCCATTATGGGCACAAAGTATGCAACTGCTAATATTACAACTAAAACTGCCAAAACTGCAAATGACCTTACGTTTCTGTTTTTCATAATTTGGAATCTCCTCTTGTTTATATTATTGCACAATTTCGCGCAAAAGTGCTTCCATTTCATATACTGTACATGCTTTGTTGACTCGCCGCCTGATATCTGCCGACCCATACATACCTTTGGTATACCAGGAAATATGCTTACGCATTTCCTCTATACGGGCGGTTGGGTGTGCCGCGACTGCGTGAAGATGTTCTATCGCTGTTTGAATAACTTGATGATGCGTTGGCGGCGGCGGAATTTCCCCAGTTTTAAGATAACCAATAATGCGTGAAAATAACCAGGGGTTGCCCATTGCGCCGCGCGCAATCATAAGCCCGTCGCAACCAGATTCACGCAGACGTTGTACTGCATCTTCCGGTGTAAAAATATCGCCGTTGCCGATAACCGGAATACTCACAGCTTGTTTAACTTCAGTTATCGCACCCCAGTCTGCCGTGCCAGAATAGTACTGGTCGCGGGTGCGCCCATGCACAGTGATGGCCACGGCACCGCTTTCTTGTGCGATTTTTGCCATTTCTACGGCATTGATAGCACTTGCGGTAAAACCCAACCGAATTTTAACCGTAACCGGGCGGTGCGACGCTTTTACCGCGCTTTCTATAAGCCTGCCCGCAAGCAACGGGTCTAACATAAGTGCTGCGCCCTCGCCATTTTTAACGATTTTGGGCATGGGGCAACCCATGTTAATGTCTACAATATCGTACTTTACGTTTGGAAAATTGTCATCGACACACTTTATTGCCTCTGCCATCACCTGTGGCTCGTGACCAAAATATTGGATAGCCCACGGGCGCATTGCATCGTCATTCTCCATCAAGCGAAGCGTGGCTTTGTTACCGTATACAATGCTTTTGGCACTTATCATCTCGGATACCGTAAGCCCTGCGCCATGCTGCCACACTATGTTACGGAAGAAAATATCCGTAACGCCTGCCATTGGAGCCATTATTAAATTGTTTCTAATTCGCACATTTCCTAACTGCATGTCTAACCTTCTAAGATTATGTCATAGATTTGCGCATTCAGTTGTATCATTTTAATGACAAAATTGCAAGTCAATTGCCAAGATTAGCGACGATTTCATTATAACGTCTTGTGGCAAGTTGGCTTGGCTCACCCTTTTTGCAAAAATTTAATTTCACAAGCTTTGGAGGCACGCGTTCTACCACAATTTTGCCGTCTACAAGCTTGTCTTTTAACGCTTCAAATGCTTCCAAAAATCTTTCGTCTTTTTTTGCGCTTTCGTAAAAAGATAAGACATAAACATATTGGAATAAGTTGTAATACCACAGTGGATACTCCACTTGCATAAACCTACTGCCCATGCCGTATTGGCAAGGCCCGATTGGCGTTCTTATCCGCCAATGTTGCAGCAAAAAATCGACTGCTTTGTCCAACGCAGGTTCAATATTAAGATATGCGCTAAACCTAAATGCGTCTAGGACGTTTAACGTAGGCAGCGGGTTAGAATATTCCGTTTCCGGGCCGCGCCCAAAAGAGAATTTATTGCAGCGCCAGCCACCATCGGTATAGGGGGTATTCAAAAAATATTTTAATGTGGTTTGTATGCGTTCATCGTTTACATATCCCAAACGACACATCATATTGACTGCATAAGCAGTATGGCACGGCAGAATTCCCCCCGTAGGGTAAATTTTAAAGCGGCCATCCGCTTTCCATACGCTAAAAAATAAATTTGCAACTTCTTGTAGAATTGGGTGGGTAGGCTCCATGCCAAGTTCCAATAACATAAGTGTGCTATCAATTATAGAAAACGGCGAGCCTTTGCCAAGCCGCTTATCCGGTGTAGTCCAGTAGTCTGCGCCTAAGTGGTGCCTGTAGGATAGGATTATTTCGATATCGGATTGATAGTTTTGTCTTGGCTGTTCGTCACTCATTATTACATCCGCTCCTTATAGTTGAATTGTAACATAAAAAACCCTTGAAACCATGATTTTAACAATCAAGTTTCAAGAGCTCTTTTAAAACCCAGTGTTCGACTATAAAACTTCCGTATCCGTCGCACGCCCTGTAAAAAAGTCCGCCAAGTTTTGCAATGTAACTTCTGCAATTGCTTGCAATGCTTCCTGTGTCAAAAATGCCTGGTGGCTGGTAACTAAAATATTCGGATGCGCGAGTAGCAACTTGAGCGTCTCATCTTGTAAAACTTCTTCCGATAAATCTTCAAAGAAGATGTTCGCTTCATTTTCGTATACATCAAGGCCAACGGCAGAAACTTTGCCGCTGTTTACAGCGTCCAGCAATGCCACTGTGTCTATCAACCCACCGCGAGAGGTATTGATAAGTACAACCCCGTCTTTCATCATCGCAAGCGTATTGCGGTTAATGAGATGATGGTTTTCCTGCATGAGCGGGCAGTGTAAACTAATGACGTCTGCCTGGCGGCACAAATCCTCGAAAGATACATATTCGACCCCGCTTTTTTGAACCGGATACGGGTCAAACGCTAACACTTTCATGCCAAGCCCAAGGCATATGTCGATAAACACTTGCCCTATTTTGCCTGTGCCAACAACACCAACCGTTTTGCCATAAAGGTCAAACCCTGTAAGCCCCTTTAGGCTAAAGTTATTTTCACGCACGCGGTTATATGCCCTGTGTAACTTGCGGTTTAGGCACATCAGCAAAGACATTGCATGTTCGGCCACCGCATGCGGTGAATATGCCGGCACACGGAACACGCGCAACTTACCTTTTGCATGCGCCATATCCACGTTGTTATACCCTGCGCAACGCATGGCAATGGCCTCCACACCCAGGCTACCCAGTATATCAATGGTAGGGGCATCAATTTTGTCGTTTACGAAAGCAACCACAGCTTTGCACCCGTCTGCGAGTGCGGCCGTATCGCGGCTAAGGCGGTCTTCGATATACTTGAAATTAACACCGTAAGACGCTTGTAGCTTATCAAACCAGATTTTATCGTAGGGTTTTGTGTCATAAAACGCGACTGTTTTCATGAATAAACTCGCTCCTTGTGTAAAAATTTTTTTTATTGTGTAGTTTTGAAAAAATTTTACATGTGTGAAAGGCGTTTGTCAATGGGGAATCAAGTCAAGTAAATTTGCACAAAAAGAACACCCGTTCGGGTGCCTTTGCTATACATAATAAGACTGATATCATGTGTTAAAATTTATCTACAACATGTGATAATGCACAAAACTTACATCACTCCGCCATGTGTTTTATCAAAAACCTGCATTGTGCGTTTTTTTATTTTTTCTGCTTCGCTGCTTGTCATATCTAATTTTGTCACCGCAGCAGCTTGCGCTTCTTTCAAAATATCCATATCGCGGTACAGGTTGGCAATCGCAAAACTCGGCAACCCATGTTGCCGTGTGCCAAAAAAGTCCCCTGCCCCACGCAGTTTAAGGTCAAGTTCGGCAAGTTTAAACCCGTCTGTGGTTTCACACATTGCTTTCATGCGCTCCTTAGTCTCGTTGCCTTTGCCGTCCGTCACAAGCACGCAGTACGACTGGTGCTCCCCACGCCCCACGCGCCCGCGTAACTGGTGCAATTGCGAAAGCCCAAAACGCTCGGCGTTTTCGATAATCATTAACGTAGCGTTGGCAACATGCACACCCACTTCAATAACCGTGGTAGACACCAACAAATTTATATTTCCGCTTTTATAGTCGTCCATTATTTGCTGCTTTTCTGCAGGTTTCATACGGCCGTGCAAGTACGCAATTTTTACTTCCGGCAGCGCGGCGCAAAGTTCCTGCGTATACTCCATTACATTTTTCATTTCGGCTTTTTGAACCGCGTTTTCTAGCAAATCTTCTGGGGCTTCTATCGCAGGGCAAATGATATACACCTGTCTGCCCTGCCCTACTTCCTTGCGGATAAACTCGCGCACGCGCTGTTTATATTTTTCGCCAACCGAATAGGTTTTTATCTCCTGTCGTCCGGGCGGTAATTCGTCAATGATAGAAATATCCAAGTCGCCATATAAAATCATGCCCAATGTACGCGGTATCGGCGTTGCCGTCATTACCAGCGTATGTGGCAAATGTTGCATAAAATGCGTTTCGCCCTTTTCTGCCAATGTCCAACGCTGATTTACACCAAAACGGTGCTGCTCGTCGGTAATCACCAGCCCAAGCTGTGCGTACTCAACCTTATCTTGTATAAGCGCGTGTGTGCCAACCACTATTGCCGCGCGCCCATCCTGTATTTTGGCAAGTGCTTCCCGCCGCGCTTTTGCGCCAAGGCTGCCCACCAATAAAACGGTTTCAAAACCCAGCGGCGCAAAAAATTGCTGACATTGCAAATAATGCTGGGTTGCCAGCACTTCTGTTGGTGCCATCATCGCAGCTTGATAGCCGTTTTGCATGGCAATAAACGCTGCCGCCATTGCAACTGCCGTTTTGCCGCTACCTACGTCGCCTTGTACTAAACGGTTCATGCGCTTGCCATTTGATATGTCATACGAAATATCCGCGAGAGCTAGTTCCTGCGCACGCGTCAATTGATACGGCAGACTATTTACAAAACTGCCAATATCCGTATTCACAAACAAAACGCCTGCTTGCGTACATGCCGCGTCTTTCATTTGCAATAATGCAAGTTGCATAAAAAAAAGTTCCTCGAACACAAGCCGCCGCCGCGCGGCCATAAAAAGCGCATTGGATTGGGGGAAATGTATATTACATATCGCCGCTTTACGTTCACAGAGGCCATATTTTTCGCGCAGCGTAGCAGGTAGATGTTCGTCAAAGCAGTCTGTGCTGCCCGTAGCTGCGCCCAACGCCTGGTTTATTAACGCACGGAATGTCTTTTGCGAAAACTGCTTGGGCGTGGTGTAGACGGGTGCTATACGCCCGTGCGAAAGCTCGTCGCCACTACACGGCTCATACTCCGGCGACTGCATTTGCACCCGCCCGCTATACAAATCGCTAACCTTACCTGTAAAAACATACTCGCTGTTTTTTTTAAAATATTTTTTCAAATAAGGCTGGTTAAACCATACAATTTCCAACGTACCGGTGCCATCCTTTATTGCGATTTTTGTGATATTTAACGCCGGCGCGCCTTTACGCGGCACAACGGCGTTTTCTGGGTCAGCAGAAACCACACCGCGTATGGTATTAACTGCCCCCGGCACGAGTTCTGCCACAGTTTTAATCTGCGAACGGTCATCGTAGTCGCGTGGGAAATAACTTAGCAAATCCGCCACGGTAGCAATGCCTGCGCTATATAAAGAGTGGGCGCGCTTAGCACCCACTCCAGAAAGTTCGGATATATTCATATTACTCGACAGACAAAATATAGCTGTAGAGTGGTTGCTTACCATCATAAACTTCCACATCTACCTGCGGGAACTTTTCGCCAATATACATCGCAAGGTCTTCTGCCGCCTCGGCAGTTGTACCCTCGCCGTGGTAGACGCTTGCAAGCGAACCGCCTTTATCCAACATGTAATCCACAAGTGCACGCGCGGCTGCGTCCATGGTCTTTTCAACCAACACAATTTCCCCATCATAAATACACAGGAAGTCACCCTCTTTTATTTCTCTTCCATCAAGCACGGTATCGCGCACTGCATGAGTAATTTGTCCGCTGTGTACAGCTTCCATAGCTTCTTTCATTCCAGCAATATTTTCTTCAATGTCGCCGTCGCCCATGTTACTGACCATACAAGATACCCCTTGCGGAATAGACAACGTTGGTACAACATGCACTGCTTTGCCTTTAATAAGCTTACCTGCCTGCTGGGCAGTTAAAATGATGTTTTTGTTGTTGGGCAACACAATAATATTTTCTGCATTAACGCGCTCTATGGCTTTAGAAATATCCTCTGCACTTGGATTCATGCTTTGGCCGCCCTCAATTACATAATCTGCGCCAAGGCCAGTAAACAATTCTGCCATGCCAGCACCCGCAACAACAGAAATTATGCCAAGCGGTTTTGGCGGCTCGTTGCTTGCAGAAAAGTCAATCATTTCAGAATGTTGTTCTTTCATGTTATCAATTTTGATATTCAAAAGCTGCCCAAACTGCAAGCCCTTTTCCAATGCCTTACCTGGGTTGTTAGTATGGACATGAACCTTTACAAGCCCTTCATCCTCAATAACAACCACAGAATCGCCAATGGTTGGCAAGTAGCCACGCAACACAGCTTCTGCATCTTGTGTGTTCCCCGGTTTTTTATTTTTATCAAGTTCTACCAGAAATTCCGTACAATATGCAAATTTGATGTCAGCCACATTCATTGCCATAGCGGTTGTACCCTCGCTAGCAATGGCGGACTGGTCAAGAAGTTCTATTTCGCCTTTTTCGTCAAAAGCCGCCAATGCACCTTTGAAAAAAAACACAATACCCATACCACCAGAGTCCACAACGCCCGCTTGTTTCAACGCAGGCAACATATCCGGGGTTTTCGCAAGCACCTCTTCTGTGCGCCGCACAACAAATTTTAAGCATTCAGCAACATCTTCTTCGTCAAATGCGATTTCAAACGCAGCTTCGCTTGCAGCACGACCAATAGTAAGCATTGTACCTTCTTTTGGCTTCATAACCGCTTTGTATGCCATTTCCGAAGATTTTGCAAGTGCTTCTGCCAAAGCTTCGGAATTAGCTACCGATATACCTTCCAGCCCCTTAGCAAAACCGCGGAAAAGCTGCGACAATATAACGCCAGAATTACCACGCGCACCGCGCAATGCGCCGTTGCTTGCTGCTTTAGAAACATCTGCCACACTTGGGGAAGACTGCTTTAGTACTTCTTTTGCAGCGGCTTGCACGGTATGCGCCATGTTTGTCCCGGTGTCACCGTCCGGCACGGGGAATACATTTAACGCATTTAAAGCTGCGGTATTTTTTGTAATTTCATTTGCACCGCATATAATCATTTTTCTTAATATTTTGCCGTCTATACTTACAAGTCCCAAAGTAATCCTCCTAGTCGATTCGTACACCCTCGATAAAAATATTCACATCGCGTACGTCCATGCCTACACGTTCTTGCACTGTGTAACGCACGTTGTCTTTTAATGAATTTGCGATAGCAACTAAATTTGTGCCATATTCTACGATTATGTGCAAATCTATTACCAATTCGCCATTTTCCAAAGTTTCGATGTTTACACCTTTGGATAGGCTTTCGATTTTAAGAAGATGTACTAGGCCATCTTTTAAACTTTTAGCGGCCATACCAACCACGCCATAACATTCCATGGCAGAAAGCCCTGCTATTCTGGCAATAACCTCGTTTTCGATCGCAATTGTTCCAAACTCTGTTTTAATTTTTGATTGCATATTACCCTCCTGACATTGTATTATGAAAATGTCTTATGATTTTGTCTATATTATACATGGCAAAAATCATATGGCAAGCAGATTCTACTATTAAGGACGCGATTATATGGAAGAAGTTTCACTACTATAAACATTTTTACAAAAGGGAAGATATTGTTATTTCATTTTTAAGGGGTAAAGTATGACAAAAAAAAACATAGCCGTATTTGCGTCCGGCGCAGGGTCTGGCTTGCAAGCCATAATTAATGGTTGCGCTACTGGGGAAATTAACGCTAGCGTACGGGTTGTCATTAGCAATAACAGCAAATCTATGGCACTGCAACGTGCAAAAGATGCAAGTATTGCGGCTTTTCATTTTAGTCAAAAGACTATCGAAGACCCGGTGCAATTAGAACAAACTATTTTGGACACTTTAATAATACATGATATTGATATTATTTTTTTAGCAGGATATTTAAAAAAAATTGGCGTAAAGATATTACAAAAATTCAACGGGAATATTTACAACATTCACCCAGCATTGCTGCCCAAATACGGCGGCAAAGGTATGTATGGCATTAATATTCACAACGCTGTAATAGAGGCCGGGGAAACAGAAACGGGCATAACAATACACCGTGTAGACCCCGAATACGACACAGGGGAAATAGTTGCCCAATGCAAGGTGCCGGTTGCCTTGGATGATACTGCAGAAACACTTGCTGCCAGAGTTCTTGTCCAAGAGCATGTTTTTTTGGTGCAGACGCTAAGGAGGCTAATATGCCAGGGTTTTTGAGTCACTATATTGCGGGGCAAACTGCGCTAAACAGTGCCACTTCTACTATACACAGCGTTATATCCCAGTACGAGCGTTTATATAACTTAGGCACGCAAGGACCGGATATATTTTTTTACTATTTACCCGGGCTTTTGAGTAAACGCACCCGCAAAATGGGTGAACAAATGCACCAAAGCAATCTGTCTGCATTTATAACACATATGGCAAAGCTGGCAAGGAAAGCAAGCAGTAAACGGCGTGACATCATATTTGCATACACTGCAGGCATGGCATTACATTATGCATTGGATACAAACGCCCACCCCTATGTATACGCATTGACCCACCGCGACAATGCATCAAAAATAAAAAATTCTACCAACCACCGCAAACTTGAAACAGCAATAGATACAGCACTTTTAAAATTGGTGAGTAGTAAAGCCCCTGCCGATTACAGTCAGTGGGAGATTATAAATCCAAACCAGTCTCAAATGATAGTTGCAGCAACAGCGGCAAGCCTTGCAATCGGCAGTGTGTATAACCGCAATTTAACACCTCAAGACGTTAAACAGGCAATGCGTTATATGGTTAGAGTTACACGTGTCATGCAATCACGCAAAGGGCGGCGCAAAAAATGGATGGGGCTTATAGAAAATTTGACAATCCGCCAGCCGCTGCATTCCAGCTTGATACATGACCAGCTTGTAAAAGGGGATTTTTTAAATCAGCAACGCAAAACTTGGAAAGCCCCATGGGAAGGGTTCGAGTTTTGTTCTGATAGCTTTATAGACCGTTATAAAACTGCGGTTGACGAGGGATTACAAGCAACGCAAATGCTATATGACTATATATATGGTGACACGCCGTTAAAAGAATTATCACAGAAGCTGGGTAATCGCTCGTTAAAAACAGGGCTACAGGTATGAGGCACATCGTAGTCATTGGCGGCGGCCCGGCAGGAATGCTAGCAGCAGGTATCGCCGCGCAAAATGGTGCGCGTGTTACCCTGCTAGAAAAAAACGAAAAACTCGGAAAGAAGCTGTATATCACCGGCAAAGGGCGTTGTAATCTTACAAATAATACAGATATACAAGGGCTTCTTTCGCAAACCAATAGCAACCCACGGTTTTTACAAAGTGCATTTCACGCGCTTGACGCCGCGGCTCTAATTTCGTTTTTTGAAGAACAAGACACGCCGCTTAAAACCGAACGCGGTGGCAGAGTCTTCCCGGTCAGCGATAAAGCCGATGACATTACAAAAACGCTTACGACATTTATGCGCCGCCACAATGTAAAAGTTGAACTTAATTGCACAGTTGAAAAAATTGTTGAGGGGTTTAGCGTTTATACAAACAAGCAAACCTATGCGGCAAATGCGGTAATAATCGCTACTGGTGGGCTGTCATATCCGTCTACAGGCTGTACAGGTGATGGTTTTAAGTTTGCAAAAGGCCTTGGACATAGCATTGCACCTACCTTCCCATCCCTTGTGCCACTACAAGTTGCAGAGCCTTGGGTTGCAGAGTTAGAAGGGCTAAGCTTGCGTAATGTTCGCTGCACCGCAAAGACAACTAAAACTTTATTTGAAGAAACGGGAGAGATGCTGTTTACCAGGAACGGTATTTCGGGACCAATAATTTTACGCGCCAGTGCATTTTTAACAGAAAAGCTTGCGCAGCAGGAAAGCATTACGATGGAAATTGACCTAAAGCCCGCGCTTTCCCACCAACAGTTGGACACACGGGTACTACGCGACTTTGCAGCAACACAAAATAAAAACTTTGCTAACACCCTAGACGACCTCTTGCCCAAACGGCTGATTGATATAATCATAACCCTTTCGCAAATACCGCCCGACAAAAAAGTAAATACAATCACCAAACAGGAACGGCAAAATCTTGTAAACTTATTAAAAGCCTTACCCCTTACCCTTATCAAAACCACCAGTTACAAAGAGGCCGTCATCACACGTGGAGGGGTTGCAGTAAAGGAAATTAACCCGTCCACCATGATGTCAAAAAAACTACCTGGGCTTTTCTTTGCGGGCGAAGTGCTGGATGTGGACGCAATGACAGGCGGCTACAATTTGCAAATTGCGTTTTCTACCGGGTACTTAGCGGGCAAAAGTGCCGCAAAATATACGGAAATATATTAGGGAGCTGAACAATACATGAAAAATGGTTTTGCAATAGCAATTGACGGCCCGGTTGGCGTGGGCAAAAGTACAACGGCAAAAATGGTTGCCAAGGAACTAAACATGAACTACATCGACACAGGAGCCATGTACCGCGCCGTGGCACTTTACAGTTTGCAGCGAGATACAGATCTTACAAATGCGACGGAATTGGAAGAATCTTTGCAAAATATAAACATAGACATAAAACATATAGACGGCGAGCAACGGATATATCTTAACGGTAAAGACGTGACAGACCATATCCGCACTCTAAAAATTTCTAATATTACTTCTATTGTTGCAGGCAACGAAGCTGTACGCGCGAAATTGGTAGCGCAGCAACGCAACCTTGCTACCGGTGGTAATATCGTGATGGACGGGCGCGACATTGGTAGCCATGTTTTACCCAACGCGCAGCTAAAAATATATTTAGATGCATCGGTACAAGTGCGAGCACAACGCCGGTTTGATGAGTTAAAGCGCAAAGGGCAGGGTGTTGATATGAACCGCCTGGCAGAAGAAATAGAAGCACGAGATAAACGCGACAAGAGCCGCGATATAAGCCCACTTGTACAGGCAGCAGACGCAGTATATATAGATAGTTCTAACATGACACAGGGCGAAGTTGTAAAAAAAATTATGGCTTTATATACAGAATTGAGGGGTTAAAATGTTTTATAAAATCGTAAAATTCATTGGGACTATTTGGGCGTATATTCTATTCCGTTTTGACGTTACAGGACAGGAGAACATACCAAAAGAAGGCGCGTTTTTGCTATGCGGCAACCATATCAGCGTACTAGATCCTATTGCGGTTGCGGTATTTAGCAAACGTCAGCCGCGGTTTATTTCAAAAGCAGAATTGTTTATGTTTAAACCGTTTGGTGCGGTGCTTCGCGCGCTGGGGGCTTTCCCAGTAAACCGCAATGCAACCGACATGCAAGCATACCGACATGCAATGGGTATTTTAAAAAACGGGCATGGTATGCTCATTTTTGCCCAAGGGACACGCATGAAGGAGTTTGAAAATGCAAAAAGCGGTGTGGCTGTATTCGCACTAAAATCTGGCGCACCGGTTATACCGGTTGGCATTGTTGGACCATATCGCTTTCGCTCAAAAATTCGCATAAAATTTGGCCAGCCTATTTCTATGGAGGAGTATCAAGGACAAAAAGTACGAACAGAACTTGTTGACGAAGTGATGGAAAAAATAACGGAACAAGTTACAATGCTTACAAAATAGGCAAATTTTAACTTGCTAAACACTTAGGAAGTGTCTATAATAAGTATATGAGCCTGGGATGCTCGACAACCTAATATTTTGAACCTACAGAACCAAAATGGGAGTCTTATTATTGCAAAGTCTATGCCGTGCTGTTCATTTATGTACAGATGCAGACGCTTTTGTTGCGGACACCCCCCTAGCCAGTGGCTAGGTGTCAAAATATAGGAACGGCATTCTGGGCGTTCTTTATACGTTTTAACTTTACGAAAGAAGGGAATCGTGACATGAGCCAAACCGACGCACAATTACTTGCTGCCGCAAAAGCAGAAAGCTTGGAAATTCCACCCGCGTCAAGGGCTTTTGAAGCGATTCTTTTGCGTTACGAAAAATTAATCTACTACATAGCCCGCCGCTACTTTAAGAGTTATGACGACGTGCTGGACGCAAGCCAAGAGGCTGCACTAAAAATTTACAAAGGGCTGCCGCTTGTCAATTTACCAGATGGCGGCAATTTAAAAGCCTGGATATGCACGGTTATTGCCCGCACATGCTTGGACACAATACGCAAACAACGCATACAAACGACAGAACTTAACGACGATGTGATGCAAAGCAATTTACCATCGGCAGAGGATACTGTAACTGCCAACGAACGCGTGAGAGAAATATTGCAAGCAATACATCAATTACCAGAAGAATACCGCATGGTTATTATCCTACGCGATATGCAGGGGCTTTCTTACGAAGAAGTTTCTAACACTTTGAAGATTAATGTTGGCACAGTAAAGTCTAGACTTTCGCGTGCTAGGGCAAAATTAAAACAAATTATTGGATAAAGGAGCTTTTATGAATACAACGAATACTGTAGACCTATATCAAGGGTTGCCGAAATATACCCGCGGCGAAGAAATTTTTAACATGACAACCCACATTGTAGGCGGTGGGCTGGGCGTGCTGGCGCTTGTTGCCTGCGTGATTGTTGCAGCAGTAAATTCTAACGCGTGGGGGGTTGTTGGCGGGTCAATTTACGGTGCCACTGTCATTCTGCTATTTACAATGTCCAGCATCTATCACGGGTTGCGCATTGGCAAACCAAAACGCATTTTTAGAGTGTTGGATCATTGCACTATTTATGTACTTATTGCGGGTACTTATACGCCAATTGTCCTAGGGCAGTTTAGGGCTGCTTACCCGGCAGATGCGTGGGTTATTTTTGGCGCAATTTGGGGGCTTGCGGTGCTGGGGATAACACTTACAGGTATAGACCGCAAACGTTTTTCTATCTTTGCTATGGCATGTTACCTTGGCATGGGTTGGATGGTTATATTTAGGGTAAACAGAATGTTGTCTGTCTTGGGCGGGCCGTTTTTTGTGCTTTTGCTGGTTGGTGGCGTACTGTATACAGTTGGCGCAATTTTTTACGGCGTTGGCAAACACAAAAAATACATGCATTCGGTGTTTCATTTGTTTGTAAATGCCGCGTCGGTGCTGCATTCTGTGGCTATCGCGGTGTTTATAATGCCGGGATAAGGAGGGAACCAAGCATATGGATATGGGAATACAGGCGAATCAAGATACAATTCAACAATTAAAGGACATATTCAGCAATAATAGCGAGAAGCGGATTATTGTATTAGGAACGTCTTGTGCGGGAAAAACAACTTTGTTAAAAAGTTTGCCGGAATGCCTGGATATGGACACGCTTATTTGGGAACGCTTGCCTAAAGAAATCCAAAAAGAATTGAGCGCCCCCTCTTGGACTGACGATATGAGAAAAACATGGAGAGAGCATGTGATAGAAGCAAAGAAAATTATAAAAATTGAAGCGGGGCACCCGCTATTTGCTGCCACTTTATTTGAAAGCGATATGATTGTTTACTTAAATATTGATGAAAATACTTTGCGTGAACGGACAAAGAAGCGCAACGTTGAATACGAAATAGCAGCAGAAAATAACAAGCGCATCAAAGAGGAGATAGAAGCAGCAAACTTGCCTGTTATTATTTTGGATGTTATGTAGTATTTGCAGGGGGTACATATAGTGCAGAGAAAATTAATTATGGGGATCGACGGCGGGGGTACACATACACGTGTAGCCATAACAAATACAGACGGCCACCTGCTTTCATTTGTAGAATGGAATGGGAGCGCAAATGTGCTAAAAGACCCAAATGCGAAAGATAATATTATAAGTGCCATACAAGAAGCATTAAAAAAAGCAAATGGCACCCTTTCGGATGTCACTGGCTTTTGTGCCGGTATTGCCGGCAGTGGATACGATTTAGAAAGCGATACTGCATGGGTAAAAATGCTGAGAATGAATGGGCTACGCTGCCAAGCCGAACATACCGGTGACTCGGTTATTGCCAACATAGGCGCGTTTTTACATAAACCAGGGATTATTGCAATTTCGGGCACAGGCTCTATTGTATTAGGTATAACAGAAACCGGAGCCCGCATAAGAAACTATGATTATCATCATAATGGGGCAACCGCAGCACGGTTTATATCTTACAATACTGTATTTAAAATTTTGGCAAACGAATTTGACGATACAGACAAAGATTTAGTATCCGCAACACTAGAATATTTTGGCGCAGAAGACATAGCTACTTTGGCTAAAATGGGAGCCAGGGGCTTCGTTGCAGACAAAACACTAAGGGACAAGCAATTTAGCGGTTTTGCACCAACCATTACAGGCTATGCCTTACAAGGCAGCAAACTTGCTCAATATATATGCAATGACACCGCAGCAAATATTGTAACAGGCATAAAGTTAGTTGGTTCTTGCTTTAGCTCTAGTGCTGTTTCTGTAGCATTAGTTGGCGGTGTGGCTTGCAGTGCGTTCATAAATGATGCTGTAAAGCAATTATTGTGCGCGGGGGATAAAAACAACCGCTGGCGCATTGTAAAACCTGCGGTGCCTCCTGTCTTAGGTGCTGTAGTTATGGCCATGCAATCAAGTGGTGTTATTCTAAATGATAAAGTCCTTACTAATATATGTGATAATTCGGCGCAATGCTGTTAAATGGCTAAACTCTGAATCAAGTTTAAGGTGACGGAATTTATTCTGGATTGCTTCGTTTGGCTTGCAATGACAAATATGCCACCCCCACCACACTCACCCCAACCACAAACCAAAACGTCACAGCCCTAAACAACACCGCCACCGCAAAAGCGTCCGGCGCATAAACACCCTCATACACAAGCAACCCAGTCATCGCACCCTCAAACCCGCCAAGCCCGCCGGGGAACACAGGTATCATAGCCACCATATATGACACTATCGCAACGCCGCCTGCCCGTATTAACCCAACGCACGGCGCGACCTGCGCAGTCAAAATATACATCTTTAGCGGATAAATTAGCCATATGATTGCCGCCAGCGCAAAAAACCTTATACATGTAAGCGGCTGTTTACGCATCACTATTACATGTAGCAAAAATTCCAATAAAAATGCCTGTAACTTTGCCGCCCAGTTGAAGCGGCTTTTTTTGCGTTGCAAAAGTGCCATCATGTGTTTTGGTACAACAAAAACAACGCAAATGCACAAAAAACCCGCCGCCAGCAACGGTACATACACCGCACCAACAAGGAACAACGCACCAAGGCTAAACAATTTTTGCACAGCAACAACGCTTGCCGCCTGCGTATGCGAACATTCTCCCGCCTGGCTTATCCTAACGGCACGCGTCACTTCGCCACCAAATTTTACACCGGGGGTAATCGCATCTACTATTGTCCCCTGGCAATTTATGTACAACATTTTCCCATAAGAAAGCGGGACTTTTGCATGACGCGCAACCTGCCACCACTGCAAATTTACCAGCAATTGAGTAGCCACTTGCAACACCAGTAGCAGCACGACCGTTTGCGCCGGAACACGCCCAAGACTATGTACTAACGCCCACCAGTCGAAGCGGAACACAACAAAAATAAGCAGTGCAAGCACCGCTGCTGCAACCGCCCATTTTATATATCTCAACTTCACGCCGCAACCCCATGTTGTTTCACAAACAACAGCGTACGCCCCACATTGCTGCCTTTCTTATGTGTTGTGCCGTTGCACAACTTGCAAATGGTCGCGCACATTGGGCAGTACAGCTTACCCAACCCGTTTTTGGGGCGGCGCATCAGTAGCCTTGTTCCCGGGGTCGCACGTTTTTCTACCTGGGTAAAAACTTGCTGTAACGGTGATACCTGCAATGCAAAATGCACCACCGTATACCCGCCAATATCCATAGTCTCACCATCTTTATATACCACACGAATATGCTTGCTTAACCCAAGCTTTTTTATTACTTCGCGCGCTTTTGGAACACAATGTTTGCAATTATCTATTACTGTCACCTGCGCGCCTGTTGCCTGATGCAGCAAAATTGCAGTAGATGGACACATGCCGCCGCCAATGCACAAAATATTGTCGCGCCTTGTTATGTTAGCAAGTTTTATCTCCTTACGCACTATGTCCTTGTAATATCTGGTTGCAAGCCAGTAGCCAAGTTTTGTTTTGGCCGCAATGGCTTCAAACTTTTGAGTGATTTTGGTTAATTTACATGGCATATCCTTGTCCCCCTAAGATAAAAACAACTGCCCAATTTGGTTAATAATGCCGCCTACTAACAGCGCAACAACAATGGTGGATACTGCCAGGATCGCCGCTACTTTCAACTTGAACTCTTTTGTCAAAATGGCAACAACAGACAAGCACGGCAGGTATAAAAGCGACACCACACCCGCCACAAATGCCTGTAATGGCATAAGGTCTAATGCTATTAGCGGGGCCACAGACATTTCGCGGCGCACAATCCCCAAAATCAAACCAACAACAGCCTCCGCGGGTAGCCCAAGCCAACTGCTTACCAACGGCTGCGCATGTACGGCAATTGTATTAAGCAAGCCAGATTCTGCGAGTACGGCCGCAACCACAATGGCAACCATCATCGGACCTTGCGCATCGGCAAGGAAGTGTTTCATGCGTATCATTATTTTACGTGCAAGCGATTTTGGGCTAGGGATAAGAAAGTTTGGGATTTCTAAAAGCAGTGGGTCGGTTTTACCTTTAATCAGTTTGCCTGCAATAAACGCCGCCGTGGCAAAAACCATAAATGTGAAAAGCAGCATTAGCGGCATCATCCACCAATAAAACCCGGCGAAAAGCGCAATTAACGCACCTGTTTGCGACATACATGGCACCGCAAAACAAATGGCAGCAGTAACAATAAGCCGCTCGCGGCGCGACGTTGCTGCACGGCTGCTTAAAATTGCAGGCACAGCACAACCCAAGCCCATTAACACATACACCAAGCTACCACCCTGCATACCAAGCTTGCGCATGATATTGTCGAAAAGCACACTTAAACGCGGCAAGTAGCCGGAATCTTCAAAGAACGAAAACGCGATATAAAACATCAGTACATATGGGAATATCAGCGCGACAATCCACTCAAAACTAATGACAAAAATGCCAAACTCACCAATAAGAATATTTAAAATCATGCCTTCCGGCACAAAACTTTCAAATACAAAGCGGAAGAACGGCACAATAGCACTATCCACCAGCGGCCGAAATATTATGGCTCTAATGCCAATCCCGCCGCCCACAACAAAACCAATAAGCAAAGCACATGCCAACAAAGCAATAATCAACCCTGGGAATGGGCGTATCATGGCATCGCCAAACCTATCGGTAAAACTTGGCTTGGCATTATTTTTGCGGCTTGCTTTTTGCGCAATCTCTTTTGCAGTCACCCAATTATCATTACAATTGCGCGGGCAATTGGTGCAGTTGCTACAACTTACGGCGGGAGTGGCATCTGCCAGCACTTTTTCCAGCTGCGCTTTAAGCTCGTCCACACCTTGCTTTTTTACTGCCACAGTTTTTACAACCGGTGCGCTAAGTTCCAATGACAGCAGCTTTTCGTTAATTTCTATCCCTTGGCGGTTGGCAACATCCAACATATTTAACACATACACCGTGGGGATATTGTATTTTCGCATTTCAAGTGCAAGGCACAAGTTGCGTTCTAGGTTGGTTGCGTCCAGCACGCAAATAACAGCACTTGCGCCCGCTTGTAAAAATTGCGTGGCCGTAGTCTCTGCTTCCGATGTTGGTTTAAGTGAATATGTACCCGGGACATCTATAAGGGTGTAGGTATCTTTACCAACCGTAAAATTACCCTCTAAAAATGATACTGTTGTGCCGGTGTAATTGGAACTCACCGCGTTTATACCCGTTAACATGGTAAAAAAAACACTTTTGCCAACGTTAGGGTTACCCATTAATAAAATTTTACCGCGTACGCTCATATCGTTACCTCTTGCACTTCAATTTTTTTTGCAATATCCTTGCCCAGCGCAACAGAATATGTATCTTGTACCCGCAGTAAAACAGGGCCGCCAAATGCGTAACGATTTTGCACAACTACTTCCCTGTTTGTGTAAACACCCAGGTTTTTTAGAAGTGCTATATCTGGAACCGACACTATCCTAAATACTTTATTTTTACTCACACTATACAAATTTTTCATCACTAGCTTCTCCTATCCAATAGTTAGCCACAACTAATATTAGTCTTAACTAACTTGTTTGTCAAGGCTGTATTTGACAAATTACATCGACAAATTACATTGACAAATTCTTAAACATAGTATTAGAATGAGTTATGCTGGGGGAGAAGTTGTTTTTTGACCCAGCCCAGCAAAAATATTCCCATAATTTTAACTAAAAAAATGAAAGGTTGATGGGAAATGGATTTTGATGTCGCATTTGCGATAGGCGTAGTTGGGGCTTTAATTGCCTTGGGCTTCGCGTTTATGCAAGGCCGTAAAGTTATGAAGTTTAGCGAGGGCAACGACGTAATGAAGAAACTCGCTGCTTCTATCCGAGAAGGCGCAGGCGCGTATTTAAAGCGTCAATTTAGAGTAGTTGCTGTAATTTATGTAATTATCATTGCCATACTTGCTGTACTTGCTGTACTTGGGCATGTTTCACCGTTTATTCCATTCGCATTTCTTTCTGGTGGCGTGTTTTCACAGCTTTCTGCATACATTGGTATGCGTATTGCTACACGCGCCAATGTGCGTACCGCTAATGCAGCAGGTGACAGCCTTAACAAAGGTTTAAAAGTAGCTTTTGCATCAGGTACCGTACTTAGCTTTACCGTAGTTGGCTTATCTATTTTGGACGTTTCTGTATGGTTTTTGCTTCTCCGTTTTGTATTTGACCTAGAGCCATATGCAATAGCAGAAAATATGGTTATGTTTGGTGTTGGTGTTGCTGTTTTCGCACTGTTTGCCCGTGTTGGCGGCGGTATTTTTACCAAAGCAGCAGACGTTGGCGCAGACCTTGTAGGTAAAGTTGAAGCAGGTATACCGGAGGACGACCCACGCAACCCGGCAACTATCGCAGACAACGTTGGCGACAACGTTGGCGACGTTGCAGGTATGGGTGCAGACCTTTACGAGAGTTATATCAAATCCATGCACGCAGGTATTGCACTTGGTTATGCCGCATTTATAGGTACCAGTATGGATATGGTTATGGCGGCTATGTTCCTGCCTGTTGCTTTGGCGGTGGTTGGTATGCTGGCATCTTTGTTCGGCACCTTCCTTATCCGCACTAAAGAAAATGCAACACAATCTCAGCTTCTTGGCACACTGCGTAAAGGCACATATTCTGCTTCTATTTTAGCGGTTATTGCTTTTGCACCAGTGACATGGTTTATAATGAGGGATATGGATGTAGCTAATGGTTGGCTGGGCTTGTTTATATCCATCGTGACCGGTGTGGCCGCTGGTGTATTAATTGCATACTTTACAGAATACTACACATCCACTCACTACAAACCAACCAAAGATCTTGCAAAAGCTACCGAAACCGGTGCTGCTACCCTAGTTATCGCAGGTATCTCTCTTGGTATGAAATCTACAGTTGCGCCAATTGTAATTGTCGTGGCTGCTATTGTCGTAAGCTTCCTGGCTTCAGGCGGCACACTTGATACGACTTATATGGATTACAGCGTCAACTTTTCGTTTGGTTTATACGGTATTGGCTTGGCAGCTGTAGGTATGCTTTCGACATTGGGTATTACACTTGCAACAGACGCATATGGTCCTGTTGCAGACAACGCGGGCGGTATTGCAGAAATGAGCCACATGCCGCCGGAAGTGCGCGAGCGTACAGACGCACTAGATGCACTTGGCAATACAACTGCTGCTACTGGCAAAGGTTTTGCAGTAGGTTCTGCCGCGCTAACATCTTTGGCATTGTTGGTTTCTTATATTAACATTGCGACAAGACACGTTGCTGATGCTGGTGGTTATCTGGTTTCGACTTATCAAGCAGGCGTTGGTTATAGATATGTACCAAATGAATATTTCCCAGGGCTTGATCTAAGCCTTAACAACCCATCGGTTCTTATTGGGATCTTCCTTGGTGCAATGTTAGTATTTGCATTTGCTGCCATGACAATGAGTGCTGTGCAACGTGCGGCACAAAGTATTGTAGTGGAAGTACGCCGCCAGTTTAAAGAAATCGTAGGTATTATGGAAGGTAAAGCCGACCCAGATTATGCGGCTTGTGTTGACCTTTGTACAAAAGGCGCATTGCGCGCAATGGTTGCGCCAACACTATTGGCAGTTATATTGCCAATTATCACAGGTATGATTTTTGGTGTAGAAGGCGTTGTAGGCTTTATTGGTGGTGCTACAATTATGGGCTTCCTTGTTGCGGTATTCATGAACAATGCCGGCGGTGCTTGGGATAACGCTAAAAAATATATCGAAGGCGGGGAACTTGGCGGTAAAGGTTCCGACAACCACAAAGCGGTTGTAATCGGTGATACCGTTGGCGATCCATTCAAAGACACAAGCGGACCATCGCTAAACACAATGTTCAAACTTGTTTCTACAGTTTCTATCACCATTGTAAGCATTGTAGCGGCATATTCATTGTTCTAATATTTAAAGTTAAAAAGGGCATCTTGCGGGGTGTCCTTTTATACATAATTTTTTCGAGGTGATTTCTTGAACATTCAGATCTTTGGCAAGCCAAAATGCTTTGAAACAAAAAAGGCAGAGCGGTACTTTAAGGAACGGCGTATAAAATACCAGCTCATTGATATTGTAAAATACGGCATAAGTAAGGGCGAATTTACAAGCGTGAGGTCTGCCGTAGGGGGGCTTGACGCACTTGTAGACACAGAATCTTCCGAGTATAAACGCCAAAACATACAGTACCTAGCAAATAACGACTTGGACGAAAGATTAATGGAATCCCCTAGTATGTTTAAAACCCCCATTGTGCGTAATGGCAAAAAAGCCACCATTGGGTACACGCCCGACGTGTGGCAAAGTTGGGCAGAAAACTAATAAAATACGAACCTGTTCCCGCAGTCCTGCATATTATATGAAGCAAGCCGAATTCATATTAGGAGGATGCAATGGGAACAGGTTTTTTAGAAATCGTATCCAGCACCGGAAGCGGCGCATTGCCGGTGCCGCACGCAAAAGTCACCGTATTTAACGGGGACAATATACTTTACGAGTTTGTAACAGACGAAAGCGGTATTTCGGAAATAGTCCCACTGGAAGCACCAGCAGTAGAACTCACACGCGACCCCGACTTTTACGGTATCCCCTACTCTGTGTGCGACGTAAAAGTGGAAGCAACCGGCTACATTACAACCATTGTACATGGCGTAGAGATTTTGGATACAGAAACCAGTATACTACCGGTAGAAATGCGCCCAAGCCTTGGCAGCGGCACCGATGTGATAGAATATGACACACCGGCGCACAACCTGGTATCTGGAGAGCAGCGCGCCGTAGAACGCCCAGAAGGTGGATACACCGGGAAAGTATTGGGCGAGGTCATTATCCCAGAATTTATTATTGTTCACCTTGGCCGCCCAGACAACCCAAATGCACGCAACGTACGCGTGCCATTTAAAGAGTACATCAAAAATAGTGCAAGCCACGAGATATTTTCTACCTGGCCGCCGGCGTCGCTAGAGGCAAATATTTATTGCATTATTTCGTTCGCGCTTAATCGGATATTTACAGAGTGGTACCGTGTGCGTGGGCATCGTTTCGATATTACAAACAGCACCCAGTTTGACCAAATGTTTGTTGAAGGCGGGCAAATTTTCCGTACAATTGACGAAATGGTAGACCGCATTTTTAACCGCTTCGTGCAACGGGAAGGCCACAAGGAACCCTTCTTTACAGAATATTGCGACGGGCGCCGTTCGCAATGCCCAGGGTTGTGGCAATGGAGTACAGTGACACTTGCAGAGCAAGGGCTTAACGCATTACAAATTTTGCGCCGTTTCTACCCCAACGACATTCAAATTGTGGAAACAGACAATATTGGCGGCGTAGAAGAATCGTTCCCAGGGTTTACATTGCGCCCGGGAATGTCCGGCCCAGAAGTGCGGACGCTGCAAATGTGGTTAAATCGTATTCGTGTAAACTTCCCGGCAATTCCGGCAATTACCGTTGACGGCGTGTATGGCGCGCAAACAGAAGCTGCAGTACGCGCATTCCAGGCGATACGCCAGCTTGGCACAGTAACACCAAACGGGATTACAGACCGCGCAACGTGGTGGAATATTTCTCGTGCATTTTCCGCTGTAAAACGCCTTGGCGAGCTTACAAGCGAAGGCATTGTTATTGGCATTGGCCGCACCCCGCCCACAGATGTTATCCGGCAGGGCGCACGCGGCACACTTGTACAACGCGCGCAATATATTATGAATTTTATATCGCAATTTTACCCAAGCGTGCCCACCGTTGCACAAGACTCTAACTTTGGCCCCAATTTTGCCGCCGCCGTACGGGAATTTCAACGGTTGTTTGGCCTCACTCAAGACGGCATTATTGGCCCCAATACATGGCGCAGGCTTTACGAGGTGTACTGGCGTATACGCGACAACACATCTATCCCCGGTGGAACACCACCGCCGCCTCCTCCACCACCACCTCCACCACCAGGGGGTATTCCACCTTACCCGGGTACGGCTATCCGCATTGGCGAACGCAGCGAAAACGTGCGCCGTATCCAACGCTGTTTAAATGCTGTAAATAACGCGGGGCTTAATACCGACGGCATTTTTGGCCCACTGACCCAGGCCGCTATTATGAACTTCCAACGTTCGCGCGGGTTAAACCCGGACGGCGTTGTTGGCCCGCTAACATGGGGCGCGCTAATGCCTGCCTGCTACGGCGGCCAGCAAACCATGGGCGATTACCCCGGGTTCCTTATACGCGAAGGCGCACGGGGCGATTATGTAAAACAAATTCAAACCTGCCTAAACCGCACCAACAATGCAGGGCTTAACACAGACGGCATTTTTGGGCCGCTTACACGCGCAGCGGTTGTAAATTACCAACGTGCCAACGGCCTTGTGGCAGATGGCATTGTTGGCCCAATAACTTGGGGACACTTACGCAACCGTTGTGGCGGCGGCGCGGCAAGATTAATTGCACCAACTGGCGCACCAGTTGCCCACGCAGAAGTCAGTCCAGAAGTTATGGAATTTATTCCAATACACACCGACGAACCAATTGACTGCACCTGCAACGAAAATGAGGAAGTTGTGCCAATTGTACCGATACAAGATATCGAAGTGGTGATTGCAAACGCATCACATGATACACCGCTTAACTTATACGATGTACCATCTGCACCGCCAGTTAAACCAGCACCACCGCATGTAAAAAGCGGCCTGCTCGCCGCCTTGATTATTTGCCTGCTAAGCGACCACTGGTAAAATTGTTGAGATGCCAAAAAAGCCATGTTTCTCTCGCCAGAGATTCATGGCTTTTTGGCAGTCTGAGGCCACATGTGTGGCGTTTTCAATGTGCACTTATTTGATTAAAACATGGTTATTGTTTTTTCCACAAATTTCACCAGTGCTGGTATATCCGACACTTAACCAAAAGGCATCATTGGAAGAAGTTAGGTAAATATACGGAACAGACAGCCTTTTTAGTTCGCTTTCGGCATGAGCAACAAGGATTTTGCCATAACCTTGTTTACGATAGTCTTTGTGAATATACATCTCTCTTATAAAACCATAACCCTCTTTTTCACACCAATCACTTTTGAGGCTATCTACCTGATACATGATGAAACCCATTGGGGAGTCATCTATGTGCAAGATGTCAAGATAGGTGACGGCATCTTTGACACTTTGCGTCATTGCTTTGCACATTCCAATAGGCGGGTTGTTATAGAGGGGTTCTTTCAAATCTTCTATGAAATATACCCCGACCATCTGTGCAAAAGCATCAAAATCTGAATCAGTGAATTTTTTTATCACTATTTTTGGTTGTTTTATCATGAACACTCTCCTTGAATTTTTGCGGAGAGTTATGTTGAAATCACTCTCCGTGTTAAGATGGCAGCTAGATACTGTATCATATCTATATTCTTTATTGTATTTTTCACAAACAAGTGTATCATCTTCATGTGCGTGTTGCAACAGTTTTAGACACTATATGCAAAGTCATGCAAAAAAAAAGAGCAGATAACCTAAAGTGAAAACTTAGACTATTTGCTCTTTCCTAATTTCCAATAAAATAATAGATAATGCGATAAACGTATGATTCGAAATTGTACTATCCCATGTTAGCCACTTTACCATTTTTGCCATCCACATATATGCTGTACAGGCCGGCATTACTGCCGGGGATTCCTCATAATACGTGAATTGTAGTAAAACGGCCAACACGTTTGGAAAGATAGCGGTCAAATGATTAAAAATTGCAAATTGGACAAGTACCGCCGCGCGCGATAAATCTTGCGGTACAAGTCAAACTTTAATAATAATCCAACATATCTTTCCTCCCCACCCGGGGGCAGGGGTAAGCCACAAGGTAAAAACGCACAAACAACGGCAATCATAAAACCGGGGGCTATACGCAGGGACGGGGCTACCGTTTGTCGTTAGGGCCGGTGCTAGAGAGGGTTGTATGGGTGGTGCCTCTTGACTTGTGCTTAGTGTACATTAGATTGCTGGTCAATTCACTAGGAAAATGTCTAAGACTTTGTCCTAGGAATTTGTCACAGCTGTAAAAATAAATTGACTACCTACCCTTCCCCCAATGCCTCGCGCATGGCTTGCAGCACTTTCTTTTCTATCCTGGATACTTGCACCTGCGAAACGCCAATGGCTTTGGCAACCTCCATTTGCGTTTTGTCTTGGAAGTAACGCAAAATAATCACTTGACGTTCCTTGGGCTTTAAGCGTTCTATTAATTGTTTAAGCGTCATAACATTGACTAACTTGTCACCGTCGTCTTGGCCTTGCGCTACCTTGTCTATAAGGAATATTGGATTACCGTCACCTTGGTAAATGGTTGCATGTAGCGATTCTACATCTGCGCCTGCTTCCATTGCCACTACAAGTTCTTCTATGGTGATGTTCAGCTCCCCCGCAACTTCGCTAATGGTGGGGGCACGCCCAAGTTTTGCACTAAGCATTTCTGTTACATAACGCGCCTTTGTGGCAAGTTCTTTCATGGGGCGTGAAACTTTTATCATGCCATCGTCACGCAAAAAGCGCTTAATCTCGCCTATAATCATGGGAATGGCGTATGTCGAAAACTTGACGTCGAAGCTAGCATCAAACTTGCGAATGCATTTTAACAACCCAATAGCCCCAATTTGATAAAGGTCGTCCAAGTCGTAACCACGGCGGGCAAATTTTTTAACAACGGACCACACAAGCCCAGTATTTTCTTTTATTAGCTGCTCTGCCGCACTATCATCTCCGGCTTGCGCACGCGCTATTAGGGCTAACGTTTCGTCCATTTGCTAATTCGCCCCCAATTTCTTGGTCAAAATCACCGTGGTGCCAGCGCCTGGGGCAGACTTTACCTCTACTGTATCCATAAAACTTTCCATCACAGTAAAACCAAGGCCGCTACGCTCCATGTCCGGCTTGGTGGTATACATTGGCTCGCGTACGGTTTCTACATTTTCTATACCAATACCATGGTCGGCAATTTCTATTGTAATATCGCGCGCGCGGTTTGTTATTTTCATTTTTACAATGCCCGGGTTTTGCTCATATCCATCATATCCGTGGATAATTGCATTTGTTACTGCTTCTGATACGGCTGTTTTAATATCTGTGGTTTCTTCAACTGTTGGGTCAAGCGGCGCAATAAAACCGGCAACTATCATACGTGCAAGGCTAACATTCTCTGGAATTGGGGACAATTCTACAGTCACTGTGTTATTCATTCTTGCCACCCCCCAGTAACTGCAAGCCGTCATCTATCGTTGCCGCACGCGTTATTATTTTTGCCAGGCCAGAAATTTCGTAAAGCCTTGCAACGGCACTGTCCATGTTAGCAAGCACAAGTTGCCCACCACGTTTTTCGGCATTTTTGTACCGCCCAATCACCATTCCAATGCCGGATGAGTCCATAAAACTTACATTTGCCATGTCCAGCAAAATATGCTTGCATGTAGAACGGTCGAAAGCCGTGTCAATTTGCACACGTAAACGCTCCGCTTGCAGATGGTCTAATTCTCCGCTTGGTGCGGCTACTAAAACGCGTCCTATGTTTTCTATTTGCATCCGTATCCCTCTTTCCATAATTTGGTATTTTCTACTATCATAATTAAAATTCGTCCAAGTTGCAATAGAAATATAAATGTTTTGACGTTTTTATGTTATAATGTCCACAATCATATGCATGGAGGTATCACAATGCTTTTCAAAAAATCCCCAGCCGCTGCCGCCGCCGCAGAAATTGACACACCTCAAACCGTCATTGGCAAAGGTGTGTACCTAGAGGCTGTCCGTCTAACAGGACAGGAATCTATCCGCATAAGCGGCGTATTTAAAGGCTCGATAGACGTAGATGGCAGTCTGGTATTAGATGACACCGGCAGTATCACCGGAGATGTAAGTGCAAAATATTTCCTAGTCGCAGGCGAAGTAAATGGCAATATCAAATGTTCTACCCAATTGCACTTTGCATCCACCGCAAAAGTAACCGGCGACATTCAAACATCATCACTAATCATGGACGAAGGCAGTCATGTATCTGGCCGCTATATGGTAGGCGGCGATAAAATAACCCCGGAATTGTTGCAAGGCCGTGAAGAAAGTTTGCGAATCCAAAGCAGCAAAGTAGTTCAAGGTTAGGGCAACAAACATGGAAAAAACCAAGGAACCGATATTTTACGGCGGGCAAGCGGTTATGGAAGGCGTAATGATGCGCGGCAAAAAAGCCTACGCAATGGCAGTACGCCACCCCAGCGGCGAAATTAAAATGATAGAAAAGCCCCTTTCTACCATAACCCAGCGATACCCTATTCTAAAATGGCCGCTTGTACGCGGCGCAACAGCCCTGTGTTCGTCAATGGCACTGGGCTTTAGTGCGTTGTCGCAATCTGCAGAAATTGCAATGGAAGAAGAAACAGAGCCAACCTCGCGATTCGAGAAATTTTTAACAGAAAAATTTGGCGACAAATTAAACAATATCCTTATGACGCTGGCGATGATTATTGCCGTCATTTTGGCAGTTGGGTTGTTTATGCTGCTACCCGCGGCCATTGCGTCGTTTATCCCTGTATCGGCAACTTTTACTGGCGCGATAGAAGGGGTGGTGCGTATCATCATTTTCTTATGCTATATATTTCTTATATCGCGTAATAAAGATATCCAGCGCGTATTCCAATACCACGGCGCAGAACATAAGGCAATAAACTGTCACGAGCAAAACCTGCCCCTTACAATCGAAAACGTAAACGCTTGCAACCGTTTACACAAACGCTGCGGTACAAGCTTTATGCTGGTTGTAATGGTTATCACTATGATTCTGTTTATGATAGTCCGCATAGACGGCATTTGGTTGCGGTTTGCGTCGCGCATTTTGCTGCTGCCCGTTATTGCAGGGCTAGCGTACGAGGTAAGCGTAAAATGGGCAGGCAAGCGCGACAACTGGCTTGTGCGTGCAATCATTTTCCCGGGGATGCTTATACAACGCATTACCACAAAAGAACCGGACGAACCTCAAATGGAAGTTGCTATTGCCGCGCTTACCAAAGCTATGGAGCAGGACACAGAACAGGAAGACATCAATTGACCACGTTTGGTGAGGCATTGCATTACGGCACGCAGCGCATTGGCAGGCGCGATGCAATGCTTTTGTTAAGCCACCTGTCGGCACAGCCAAGTTCGTACATTATGTTGCACGAAGGCAAGGTATTTGCGCAGTTTGAGCAATATAAAAAATTTGTCGCAAGCCGCCAGCAGGGGCAACCATTGCAATATATCATTGGCCAGTGGGACTTTATGGGACACACATTTAAAACTGACAAGCGCGCGCTTATCCCCCGCCCGGAAACGGAGCTGCTGGTAGAAGAAGTGATTAAATTTGGCGTGGCTGGTAAAAATATTTTAGACCTTTGCACAGGTAGCGGCTGCATTGCTATCGCAATAAAAAAAGCTGTGCCGTGTAATGTTACCGCCGTTGATATTTGTGACAACGCACTTGCCCTTGCAATGGAAAATAGCAACGGGCTTGATATAAATTTTATAAAGTCAGACTTATTTGCGAACATTGACGGTATGTTTGACATCATTGTGTCTAATCCGCCGTATATCACCACGGCAGAAATGGCGACACTTGAACCAACCGTGTCAGACTACGAGCCGCATCTTGCGCTACACGGCGGGTTAGATGGCCTAGACATTTACCGCCATCTTGTGCCGCAAAGTTATGAACGGTTACACCCCGGCGGGGCTTTATTTTTGGAAATTGGGCCGCCTGCGGTGTTGGACATCGTACAAGATGCAGGCTTTAAAGACACAAAACTGTTAAAAGACTATGCAGGACTAGATAGAATTGTATATGGAGTGAAGTAAAATGTTTGACCGGTTAAAAGATTTGGAAACAAAATTTGCGGAGCTGTCGAGCCTTATAAGCGACCCGGAAGTTATTGCAGATAACGCGCGTTGGCGCACTTTAATGAAAGAGCATAGCGACCTTACCCCCGTTATGGACGGCTACCGCGAATATAAAAGTTTGACGGAATCCATTGCGGAAGCCAAGGAATTACTAAACGAAAGCAGCGACGAGGACTTGCGCCAGCTTGCCAAAGACGAGCTAAAGGAATCGCAAACCGCGCTGGAAGCCGTTGAAGCACAGCTTAAAGTCTTGTTATTGCCTAAAGACCCCAACGACGAGAAAAATGTTATTGTGGAAATACGCGGCGGTGCAGGTGGCGACGAAGCCGCGCTTTTTGCCAACACATTGTTCCGTATGTATGGCCACTATGCCGACCGTCGCCGCTGGAAAACAGAAGTAATGAGCGCAAACGACACAGAACAAGGCGGCTACAAAGAAGTAGTGTTTATGATACAGGGGCGCGGTGCGTACTCGCGTTTAAAATACGAAAGCGGCGTACACCGCGTGCAACGCGTACCGGAAACCGAGTCTAGCGGGCGTATACACACGTCTACGGTAACCGTTGCGGTATTACCGGAAGCAGAAGACGTTGATGTAAGCTTGGACATGAACGATGTGCGTGTGGACGTGTACCGTTCGTCTGGCAATGGCGGGCAAAGCGTTAACACAACAGACTCTGCCGTGCGCGTTACCCATGTACCCACCGGGCTGGTGGTTGCCTGCCAGGACGAAAAAAGCCAGCTAAAAAACAAGGATAAGGCTTTAAAAATATTGCGTACCAAATTGTATGACCTGGAACAGGAAAAACAACATTCGCAGCTTTCGGCAGAGCGGCGCAGCCAAATTGGTACCGGCGACCGCAGCGAACGTATCCGCACATACAATTTCCCGCAAAGCCGCGTGACAGACCACCGCATTGGGCTTACATTGCATAAATTGGACGCGGTGCTTAATGGCGACTTGGACGAAATTTTGGACAATTGTATCACGCAAGACCAGGCGAAAAAATTGCAGGGTGTGGAGTAAACGAATAAGTAAATGAGCCAATATTGAAGTCGTCATCCCGCGCTTGACGCGGGATCCCCTAAAATAGTGGGGAGATGGTAACGGCTTGCATACAGGGTTCGATACTGGAGATTCCGCGTCAAGCGCGGAATGACGAGCATTAGTTAATGAGTTTAGCAAAATAAAAAACCAGCTTATCACTAAGCTGGTTTTTTGTTTATGACTTTAAATTTCCGCTTGTTTCTTCTTTTTACTTATCAGCACCATTGCGCCAAGCGACGCAATGATACCCAATGCAGATACAATTATCCCTACCGGGCTAAAATTGTCAGAAGTTTGCGGGTTTACACGTCCTGTACCTGTTGTTGCAGGTTCGTGTTCGTTGCCGTGGGTTGGGGCAATTTGCGGTTGTTCTGCTGTAAGTGGTGGCTGCGGTACATATATTGGCTCTGTTATACTTGGCGGCTCCGGTAATACAGGCTGTTGTGGTGTTTCCGGGGTAGGAACCTGATTGTCAACGCCACCAACCGGGGGAGCGTCCGGCCTTACAATTGCCGTACCTTGGCCTTCGCGTGCGATATTATCGTATCTTAACGCAAACCTATTGATAAGCACATTGTTGGGTGCGTCATTACTTACTAGAAAAGTGAGTACAATTTCGTTGCCCAGCGCAAAACCCGCGGGAACAGTGCCAAAGAAAAACCCTATATTTGTATAATGCAAGTTGCCCGGTTGTGGCAAGCTAAACGTAAATGGCTGGCTTGCGTCTATACCTGTGGCATACGTGTGCCATGCGTCACTGCCTGCAACCGTATATCTAATGTCAAACGTTATGCCTGTGCCATTTGTAAATGCCGGTAGCCTGCCCGATGCAAAGTTTAAGCCCCTGCCCGGCATATCGACTATGCTAAAGTTTGCAACCGCGCCGCTTGTATAGTTGTGGATATTTCGCAGCGTCCAGTCGATATAGTCGCCAACGTATACATACCTGTTGTCCGGGTTTTTGATGAGTGCAGGAGGTGGTGGAGGAGTGCTGCCGCCATTGTCGCCACCGCCGTTATCATCGTTGTTAGGTTGCCATTGCGCTACAAAGGTCATATCTTGTGTAACTGCGATATTGCCCACATTTTCAGAAGAAATATTGCCTGCTACTGCGGGTATAGTTTGCAGCCAGCCTAGGAAGGTGTACCCTTCGCGGGTTGGTGTTGCTACTGTGCCGCCGTCCGTAGATATTTGCGCACCATTTGCTACGGTTCTGTTGCTTGGCATACTTGTAACCGTTGCTGTTGTGCCAGGTAGAAATGTTACTGTGTGAGGCGGTGTAGGCAGAACGATAACTACTGTTTCGCCCGTGCCATCGATTACTACGTCCACGGGGGGAACATCGTCATAATCTGGGTGGCTTGCGGTTACTTCGTATTCGCCATCGGGGACAAAGATAGATACACGACCTTCATCGTTTGTTATTCCTGTGAAGATGGTATCGCCGTCTTCGTTACGGATTACAACGGTTGCGCCCGGTATTGGGTTGCCGTCTTCGTCTTCAACGGTTACGGTTAAAGTGAATAAAGGTGTGCCTGTGTAGTTGATGTCGAAGTTGTTTAGTGCGTGAGTACCCGGGATAGATACTGTTGCCCAGTTG
>Ga0123352_10000090_pt1 | contig 98925 bp, 91 predicted proteins | sample TergutLab28metaG_FD_89700 | JGI IMG/M metagenome (GOLD analysis project Ga0123352, IMG submission 89700) | Labiotermes labralis P1 segment gut microbial communities from Petit-Saut dam, French Guiana - Lab288 P1 | ecosystem: Host-associated > Arthropoda: Insects > Digestive system > Gut ...
AGTTACATTAGCTGCCGTTGGCCATGCTATGGCATTCCAATTTTCTCCTACATTTACCGTACGGGTTAGTCGGGTGGCACTGCTTCGTGCCCAACCCGCAGGCAAACCGGCTGTATTCCATGTACCACCTGTTCCTGCATCAAATGTCAATTGTCGCGTCCACTGTGCTGTACCAGTGAATGAACTTGTTACATTTCCTGTTGGTCTGGACGGACTCCAACCACTAAAATTTTCTGTCCTTGGTGTAGGGAAATCTATCGTATTCCACGCCGTGCCATGCGCCACATCACGGCGTATCGCCGTAATATTACCGGCACCGAGTGGCATATAACGCGACCATCCGGCAGGTGGTGTCACGCCCCAATCGGCTCCCACTCCCGCGTGCAAAATAACGCGATGTGCCGGTTGCATATTGCCGGCACGCCGCACTGCTCCATATGCATTTAAACGACCACCTGAAATGCTATCCTGTGCCATTGCAGGAATTGGATCTACACTATCCAATATCGCCCCTCTTACTTGTTCCGGTGTAAGATTCGGATTCACACTTAACACCAATGCTGCAACACCTGCCACATGGGGAGCCGCCGCACTCGTACCACCATAACCCGTAAACGAATTGTTCACTCCTGTGGTAAGCACCTGACTTGGCGCAAATAAATGAACACTTGCTGCGCCAAAATTAGAATAACTTTGACGCAAATCATTCGTATCTGACGCACCAACTATAATCGCATTTGACAATCCGGGAAGACGCGGATTGGAACTAGTGTTTTGACTATAATTACCCGCAGAATTCACAAACAGACCGGTATAATTCCGTACTGCGGTATTCAAGGCTACATCTGCGGCCGTTCCACCGGAAAAACTACGGGTCAGAATCGGAATGCCCGCCTCCCTTGCAGCTGTTACGCCAGCGGGATGTGAACGTCCCGCAGCGATAGAAACCAATTCTACATTCCATGCAATACCGGCGATACCAATACCATTATTCCCCATGGCACCAATGATTCCGGCTTGTCTGGTTCCATATCCAAAGCCTTGATTGCTACCTGTATTTATTTCTCTTATACTACCACATGCTAGTGCACTCACACGCCCAACTAATTCCGGATGGTGTGCATCAATCCCATGCCCTATAATCCCAACTCTTACCGCACGTGAACCAGTCGTAATCGTCCAAGCTTGCGGTAAATTCAATCTGGTCGCTGCCCACTGAAGGTTAAACTCAGGGTCATTCGGTATGATTGCATTTGGCTCATATATATAAGACGGCTCTGCTGCATAAATATATTCATGTTGTTGCAATTGCTGTATTACATGCAACACGTTTTCTCTGGAATTTCGGTCTAAACGAATACGTAAAATCCGTCTGTATTCATCAAAATTCACCAACGTACTCTCTTCTCCAACTTGTTGTGCAATCTCGTATTGCTGTACTGCTTCTCCTATTTCAAAAGACAGTATTTCATACATCTGTGGCGGAATATCATATGTATTCACAATATACTCTAATGCATACATACGTTGTTCCGCATCCCATAATTCTTCGGCGTATACACTTTCTCTATTGGAAAGCCGGTCTATATCTTCAACGTATACAGCACCAACATCTCTAAAATCATCGGCTGTAAAAGTTCTATCATCTCTACTTGCTGCCCTCGTTAGCACTACCATAACAGAGTTATCTTCAAAATTTTCATGAAGGGTTACCTCTGAAACAACTTGCTCACAAGGTTCCAGGTAAAAGAATGGATTTTCATTTAGTATATCTTCAATGAGCAAATCTACATCAAAGTCATTTTCATCCACCTCCGGTGCAGCAAAGGATACCGTCCCCGGCAAAATTGTAAGTAGTATACACAAAATCAACAGTATACCAATACCTCTCTTTCGCTTGTTCATCGTAATCTACCTCTCTCTTTTGTTTATTTTTTTACACCTATAAAAGAATTTAACAATTTTTTCCTTTTCTAGCAATATTTATGTCACGAATAACGCTTCTCCTGTCGTGAACTACCTTTAAATTTAAAAAAAAAGCTATTTCTGCCGGTATCATAACCAACCAGAAATAACTTTTCTTACTATGAACATGATTCTTTTTTATCCCCAAACTTTTATTTTATTCTTGCCTTCTACCAATCCTGCAAATGGCCCAACATTAACCGTAACCTCTGTCCTTTTTGCTCCGGTATAATCCACATCAAATACAATGGGGCTTCCATCCGGATTTTCAAAAGCTGCTTCCACAATCCGAACATCTTCCAAGTCCGCCGTTTCTACAATGCGTGTTTCTAAATCCAAAACACCCTTTTCAATGGACAATTCCACAAAAGTTTGTCCATTTTCTTTCACCACTTTGAATCCCGGATCAACAGCACTGATAAACTTTGTTTCCTCTTTGTCATATGCTTTTGCGCCTTTTAAATAAGCATTGTGATTGATATAAACCGGATCTAAAATCGGTCTAAACTTCTCAATATCACTATTACCGGCATCAATCACCCTTTGGATATACTCTTCCAAAGAGGCAGGAGAACCATCGTAATAATCCGTTCCACTTTTGGATTGCTCGGTATAGATTTTGTCCACTCCAACAAAGATATTTTGGAACCATCTATCATCTCCACCATAAACCACCGCTGTACCCAAAGGTGTTGTAGAATGCGGCAAATGATACGGTGTCGAGCGATCTAAAACCGGCTCTCTTCGCATGGTTCCACAAACTAAGTTATTGATATATGCGCCACCTTGTGCGATGTTATCTAAGCTGTATGCCGAACCTAAAATATTATTGTCTACGGTATGCGGTCCATGGGTTACTTCAATAAACAAATCACGGTCATTGTTGTAAAACAGGTTGTTGCTGATGCGGGTACCTTGTACCTGCCAATCCAGCCACACACCCATGGTACAGTTATGGAAGTTGTTGTTTCTGATTACGGTATCAATTGGTGCATGAAATTTAATCCCTCCAATTTCATAACCATAATACTCATGCTTCACTGCAATATTATAAATGTGATTCTCATAAATTTCACTGAAAGCACAGCCCAAATGACCTACAATACCATTTTGTCCACAGTCATAGATTTCATTTCTGCGTACAACATGTGAACCAACGTTTTCTTTGTTCCATCCTAACTCCAAAGCCCGAAATACTGATTCCATCTGATATTGATAACCGGGTTTTCTTTGTGTTCTGGTGCATAAATTGTCGCCCGTAGTTGCTTCTTTGCCCAAACTGACACCACTACATTTACAATCATAAATCCGATTGTCTTCGATTACCCAACCTTTGCTCCAATGCGGCCCGATTAACCCCGGTTGATCTCCAGAGGGCGGTGCATAAACACCCGTTGCCTGACATAGTTCAAAACCTCTTACGGTGATAAAATGCTTGCCCATTGTTTCCGGGTAAAATACCGATTTGCGCACACTGATTTCCACCAATTCATTGTTTGGATCAAAACCATGGAAGTTTGCATAAATCGCAGTGTTCGCATCATCTACTTCGGCAAACCATTGATACACGGTCTGTTCCGGCTCTAAAATTGGCTCCGGTTTTTTTGTCCAAAAGGGATTAAAACCAAATTCTCGTTTTTTAGGATTTTTAACCGCATCCAAAGACTCTGCTTCATAAAAAGATTTTCCATTTAAATATACATCCCCATAATGCACAAAACGATCCGCCGGATTGGGGTCTAAAAACCAATCACCAAATATAACCGTTGCAAAAGGATTAAAATCACCAAATACTGTGTTTGGCACAACTGCCTTATAAACTGAACCCTCCACTTGTTCCCAATCTTTTACGATTTCCGAACCTTTGATTACAACCTTTTCACCCTCTGCTGCCTGATAGGTGATGCGCTTACGATTGCTGATACCACCCCATCTTGGTTTTACCCATTCCCGGTATTCACCGGCATGTACCGTAACGGTATCACCCGGTCTGGCAACTTCTGCCGCCATTTGAATGGTCAAAAATGGATTTGCTTTAGAACCGTCATTTTTATCACACCCGGTTTTTGCAACATAAAACACTCTGTTTCCTAATGATTTTGTCAATAACATTTGTTTTCCTCCTGTTTGTCTTTTTTTAATCATTTAATAACAAGTCACTCCACCATCAATGGGTAAACTGACACCATTGATAAATGCTGCCTCTTCACTGGCCAAATACAACACCGCATTGGCGACATCTTCCACCGTCGCCAACCTTCCCAAAGGAACCTCTCCAATTCTTTCTGCGGCTTTTTGCGGATCTTTCATCATCTCTTCCACCAAAGGTGTTTGAACGGTACTCGGATGAATGGAATTGCAACGAACCCCATATGGGGCATAACGGGAAGCAATTGACTTCGTAAACAAAGTCACCGCTCCTTTGGTTGCTGTATAAGCCTCGGTGGTATATTTGTGACCAATCAAACCACATACGGAAGAAGTATTGATAATACTTCCATTTTTTTGCTCTTTCATAACCGGAACAACATACTTACAACCCAAAAAAACACTGCCAGTATTCACCAACATCATAGTATTCCACTCTTCTATACGCATTTCCTCAATTGACTTACGGATATTAATCCCGGCATTATTGATTAATACATCTATGCGTTGCTCTTTTTGATAGATGCAATCTACGGTTTCCTGCCAACTCTTTTCATCGGTTAAATCCATCTTAATAAAATATGCTTGATTGCCTGCTTTTTGTAGCCGTACTTGAACTTCCATACCTTTTTTTTCATCCAAATCAAGAAGATATGTCACTGCACCTTGCCCGCATAATTTCTCAGCAATGGCTGAACCAAGCCCACCGGCTCCACCGGTAATCAGGACGATTTTATGCTTTACATTCATCTTTTTATCCTTTCACAGCACCGACCATCATACCCTTAATGAGCTTCTTCTGGAAAAAGATAAAAGCTAACAACATGGGCATTGTGGAAAGGGTAAGCACTGTCATAATCATAGGGGTATGATTTGTGAACTGAGATTGAAACTCCCAAATCGCCAAAGGTAAGGTACGATTTGTAACAGATCTTGTGAGTACAAAAGCAAACACAAATTCATTCCACATGTTAATTGCATTAAAAATAGCAATAGTCGCAATCCCACCTTTGCTTAAAGGTAACATAATCGTAAAAAATATTTTATATTTACTACTACCGTCTATCTCCGCCGCCTCTTCCAACTCTTTTGGAATAGATGCCATAAATGCCGTTAACAAAAATACTGAAATCGGCAAATTAAATGCAATATAAGGACCAACCAAAGCCCAAATGGAATCATACAAACCCACATTCATCATCATGATAAAAATCGGAATCAAGGTAATATGAATGGGAATCGCCATGCAAGCAACAATCAAGGCATGGGTATGATTGCGCAGCTTGAAATTAAAACGTGACAAAGGATAGGCTGCAAAACTAGCTACTGCCAACAATGACGTTAAAGAAACCGCCACTACGATGATACTATTTATTAAATAACTAAAGAAACGACCTCCAATTACGGAAGTGTAGTTGGTCAGATAAAGGGACTCCGGCCAAGCAAACACACCACCGGTCAATAACTCAAACTGAGTTTTAAAGGTAGCAAGCACCATAAACAAAAAAGGAGAACCGGCAATCACAAGCCAAATAATTGCCAATGCTAAAATGGGTATCCAAATCAATAATTTTTTTTGCCTTGCCATTATGGTTTCTCCTTTCTATTTAGTAATCTGAAAACAATCAGTGCGATAATTGTAATCAAAATAAACATTGCACTGGCTACGGTAGCACCATATCCCACACGCATAATCTGGAACGCATTCCGATACATATAAGTTGCCATCAACTCACTGGCAATACCCGGTCCACCACCTGTCATAACAAAAATCAAATCAAAGAAAGACAAAGAACCAACAATCGACAACACAGCACCGTTACGGATGGTTGGCCATAATAATGGCAATGCAACGCGCCAAAAATATTGACTGCGGGTTGCACCGTCAATAATTGCCGCTTCGTAGGTTTCTTCCGGCAAATTACTGTAACCGGCTAGATAAAGTATCATATAAAAAGGGATGAATCTCCAGCAAATAACCCCAATAACTGTTAATAATACCCGTGACTGGTCGCCCAACAAATCAACTGCGCCACCGCCAAACAGTCGGGAAAAGAATGTTACAATGCCAAAATTGGCATCCAAACCAAAGCGGAACAAGAAGCCAACGGCTACTGTTGACATCAAAAGGGGTAAAAACCAAACAATCTTAAAGATTGTAAATTTTTTACCGCCGGCATCCAAAAATGTTGCCAAAGCCAAAGCAAATGGAACTTGGAACAATAAAGAAAAAAATACAACGATTAGATTATTACGAAACGCAAACCAAAATACTCGGTCTGAAAACAATTCCAACCAATTGCGTATACCAATAAAATCCCGATGGGCAGTTATCCCATTCCAATCATGAAAGCTAAGTTGAAAAGAGTTTATAATTGGATAAATAATAAAGGTTCCCAGAAAAAATATAGCCGGTGCAAGAAAAACAACTGCCGCAATATTTACAGAGCGTCGCCTTTTGCTCGCTAATGCTCCCATAAAATTCCCTCCTTTTTGCAGATATCATAATTATGATACCGGAGCCAAAAGGTCATGAATTTCATGCTTGCATGAAAAATCATGACCCTTAAACTATATTATCATATGATTATCTATCTCTATAGCTTTCCATCGCAGCTTGTACCTCTGCATTCGCCTCCTGCGGCGTCATGGTTAAACCAAATATCTCTTGCAATGTGTTCAAATGCGCTTGCGCTACTTCCGGCGGAAGATATTGGTCATACCATAATTGAACTTCAGAAGCTTCTTCAATAATACTTAATACTGCTTGTAAAATTGGATCTTCTACTGTCACCCCTTGAATTGGTGGTATTGCACCTGCATCAATACGACCGGCCATTGCTGTTTCATCCGTGATAAAAGTAATCAACTCAAAGGAACCTTGTGGGCTTACAGATGTAGAAGCGATATGATAGAAATTATCACCAACAGTTCCGATTACAATATCAGAATTGGCATCACTGTTTTCGTAAGCCGGAAAACTGAATACACCCAATTTTTCATGAAAATCCGGATTTTCTGATAATACTTGTGAAATAAACCAGTTACCAATAATATGCATTGCCGCCTGATCTGCATAAAGCAATTGGCGTGATTGACCTGTGTCTTCATCTGCTCCGTTGAAACCAGGTGCAAAGAAATCTCTCTCTACCCAGTCCGCAATTCTTTCACCAGCAAACACAAAAGAGCCATCTTCAAAAGAACCTGTACCACTAACGGCATTTTGGAAAGGTGATAAGCCGGCATAACGGGTTGCAAGATTCATAAAATACATAGAACCTGTCCATCTAGGTCCATTAGCCAAAGCAAAAGGAATAATATCATTTTCAATTAATGTTTCCGCAACGTCTTCCATCTCTCCAACTGTTGTAGGAACAGATAACCCTAAGTCATCAAAGATTTCTCTATTATAAAAAACAGCTGAAATGGCAACACTTTCTCCCGGAATACCATACACAGAACCATTGTAAGTGCCTTGCGCCATACCGGCTTCCAATAATCTATCCGGCAAGTCACTGGCTGCAACAAAATCTGTCATATCATAAAGATGCCCTGCATTGATATACTCAATCATGGGGCCGCCGGACCAAGAAACAAATACATCCGGTAAAGCATTTGCCGCCATGGCGATTGTGATTGTTTCCTTATAAACGTCATTTTGGATTGGTACGATTTCCACGGTATACTGTGGATTTGCTTCCATAAAACGATTCACTGCATCTTCAATAACCGCTGCCCGAAGCTCATGAGTTTGAATATGCCATAAAGTCAATTCCGTGGTTTCGCCGGTTGCTACCTCCTCCGGCGCATCTGCCTCTTCTGTTTCTTCAACTTCTACCTCCGGTGATTCCGCTACCGGTGTTTCTGTTGTTGTACCGGCGCATGCTACCAAAGCAAATACCAAGACAAACGCAAGCACAAGTGTAATCACTTTTTGTAACTTTTTCATAATCTTTTCTCCTTTTTAACATCCTATTTTTAGCATCTATGCCCTTGAACAAAAAACGTCCCAGCAAAACAAAGGGATTTGTCGCTCAAGTTTCATACATTGTAACAGTTTTCCTTCTTTTTTAATATCTAAAAAAATGTACTTTTTCTATAAAAAACAATCCTTTTAATCAAAAAGAATCGTTTCACGTTTTTCACGACGATATTGTCCGGGGGATAAACCCAAATGCTTTTTAAAAGATAAAGAAAAATAATTTGTATCACGATAACCCACTTCCAGAGCCACTTGACCTACTTTCATATTGGTTGCAGACAACAAATACTCCGCTTTTTTCATGCGCGAACGAGCGATATATTCATTGCAACGTTCCCCGGTAACCCTTTTAAACAATCTGGAAAAATAGTTGGTACTAAAATAAAAATGAGTCGCAATACCAGCTACCGAAATATCCTCTGATAAATTGTCCTTAATATATCTTTTTACATGGCTCACAATCTCATTGTCACCATCATTGGTTTCTAACAGCTCTTCCATAAATGTTTTTGTTATGGAGAAATTCTCCGCCCGGCTTGTATTCATCAATCCGGATAATAACACATCCAATTTCTTGTTTGTACTTTCCCCTGACTCTACCACAAAACAAAAATAAATCGAAGAAGCCATTTCAAAACAACACTTCCTAACATATTGATCCGTTATATTATAAGCATCTGCCGCTGCGCAAAAAGCCTCGAAGATCCGCAATGCATTTTCAGTGTCACCCGTATTATCATTTAACTTACGAATAAACTCACCATACACTTCACGGAACAAATCCAATTGGCCCTCCCCATATTTATAAGCAATCAAATTGGCCAGTTTATCCGTATTTTTTAACAAATAATGAATCGCATCATTGTATGAAATATGAGCCTCCTTGAAGCCCCGAACAATACTACCTTGAGCAAAACTAAGCAATACACCACATTCATCTTTTGCCAACTGCAAAATCGTTTTGAGATGTTTCTCGCTTTCATCACTATTGTTACCCTCAAATAAGCAAATCAATAACCTACTTTCTGCATCCTCAAACGTAATGCCATAATCATTGGCATCCAGATAACCAATAATCAAATTTTTGATAGTTAATCTTGTGAGAAAATCACTTTCCTCTTCCCGCTTTAACCCCAAGTCAAAGGATGGCAATAAAAGAATCATCCGAAATTTGCTGTCCATATTATAATGATAATGCTCCGCCAAAAAACAAATTGTTTCCCCTATGTCTTTTTGATAAATCAGCTTTCTCATAAATTTTTCTAAATTGGTTTGCTCTTTTGTGCCGGCAATGCGCCATAAATGACTTTGCTTTTCCGCTCTCTCCTTTACGTCACTGATATACTGTATCTCATTTTTTATAATTTGAATCAAATTTTCTTCGTCTACAGGTTTGAGCAAAAAATCTTGTACCTGCATACGCAAACATTCTCTGGCATAATCAAATTCGTCATAACCGGTCAAAACAATAATCCTTGTGTCTTCTTTCCATTGACGAATCTTCGCAATTAACTCAAGCCCGGTCATTTCTGCCATCTGGATATCTGTAATCACCAAATCCGGATGCTCTTTTTCAATGATTTTCATCGCCGCTTTTCCGGAAGCTGCCTCGAATACTTCTTTTACACCAAAACTATCCCAAGGAACCACCGAGCGAATCCCCAACCGAATAATTCTTTCATCATCAACAATCAATACTTTTATCATACTATTTTCATTGCCCCTTGATAAAGCCCATCTTTTTTTGGGGCAGATACATCATAACGGTTACCCCTTGGCCTTTATTCTTCTCATAATGCAAACCATACTCTTGCCCATAATATAATTGTATCCGTCTATTTACATTTCTAACCCCATAACCAAACTCACTATCATACTCTGATATCCTCCGATTGATTTCTGCTATTTTTTCGTCATCAATCCCGATTCCATCGTCATGAATTCGAATACTAATTTTATCTCCGGCATCAGAAACCACTATCTTAATATTACCTTTTTTGCCATCCCTGCACTTGATTCCATGATAGATCGCATTTTCAACCAAAGGCTGCAAAGTCATCTTTGGAATCGTCTCCATCAAAACACTCTCATCAACTTTTATCTCATATTCTAAAATATCACCATAGCGCATTTGTTGGATATATAAATAATTTCTAATATGCTCTAACTCTTCTTCCATGTGAATGATATCTTTCCCTTTGCTCAAACCAATCCGATAATAAGAAGCCAGAGATTTAATCATCTTTGAAGTATCTTGGTCTCCATTTATTACCGCTTGCCAATGGATACACTCTAAGGTATTATACAAAAAATGAGGCTGGATTTGAGATTGTAGTGCTTCCATTTGAATTTGATCAATTTGATATTGCTCTTCTTTTACTTTCTCCAAAAAATACTTGGACGCTTTAATAATAAAAAGAAGCATGCCCGATAAAAACACAAATAAAACACCAACAGTCCAAATACTACCTCGTATCAACTCCCACCAACTAATCCGGGTCACATAAAAAAAATTCCATCTTCTTAGATTTCTATAGATATTCATATAACCCCAGGTTATCACCACTTGTCGACCATGACCAGGATTAATCTGATGCAACTGTGTATTCACTAAATCTATCGGTCCGGCAATGATTTGCCCACTCTCATGCACAAAATAAGTATCCATATACATATTTCGGTCATTTTGATTGCCGGCAATTAACTGGTCAAATATTGCATCGTTTAAATTCACAACCAAGAGACCGATAAAATCTCCCACAATTGCTGTATTAAAAAGCGGAAAAAACAATGTTAACGTATAATCTTGCCTGATGCTATATCGATTACAAACTAATACTCTGATTAGCTCATGCCCCGTTGATAAACTCTCGTTTTTAAAATCATACACAAACCGATCCTCAAATTCTGCCAATCGATATGGAACACCCGTCCCTCTTGTAAGGCTTACTCCATCGTTACGAATGACACTTAGAAAGTTTACATTTCTCCAAATCTGCGTCAACGTTCCTAGCGCATTGCTTGCATTACCCACATACAAATAGGGACTTTCCGTTTCTAACAAGAAATCCTGAATCTGACTATCTAAAGCAATTGCATAATACAAACCTAAGTATCTGTCGAAATTTTCTTCTGTATTGATTGCCATGACCTCTACTTCTTGCATGGCTAATTGGGAAGAGGTATTTGTGATGGATACGGCAGTTGTAATAGCTGAAGCCAACATAATTACAGTAATGCCAATGACAAGGGCAATGGTTATGAAACGAATCATTTTTCGATCTACAGATAAGTTTTTCATGGTGGCTCCTTCATCAACCAATGACCATAGAAACAAGTGCAACGACTCATTTAATTTACCATATTTTCAGGCTTTCCACAACCGCACACGGACATAAAAACTGCTGCCAACCGGTATTTCTACCGTTGGCAGCAGTCTCTAAACAAGTAAAATTATTTATCCTGTTTTTCTCTTTCCTCTCTTCTCCTTCTAAGAATCAACAACACAACCAATCCTAATGTTAGTAATGTAACACCAACCATAATCGCACGTCCGTATGTTGTAGAAAGAAAACCACCATTGTGAAATGCACTACTTGGTACATTTTCATCGGGAAGATTTGCATTGGCGGTCAAACCATCACGATCCAAGTCCGCTGCCAACGGTACATCTTCATCTGCAATTACTGCATTGTTGTCGTCTATTTCTGCCGGTGTTCCGTCGGCTGTTCTGATTTCATCTACCCCTACTTCTTCATCTACCAAAACTGAAATCGGAATGATTGTCGGAACAGCCACACCATCATCATCTATAGTAACATAATCAATGATTTCTCCACCATCTGTCACTACAGTTTCATTGACAACCACTTCCCCACCATCTACGGTGACATATTCGGTTTCAATGATTTCTTCCCCATCTATTTCCACAAATTCTGTAGTTACCGTTTCATCACCCTCTAAGAACACATACTGGGTAATGACTTCGTCTATTACATCCACATCCATATATTGCACATCATTGACATCTCTATAATACACTGCATATTCTGTCCGTGTGTCATGATAGTTGTGGGTAATGATGGGACCTTGTCCATTCAAAAGAACATAATCACTACCTGTATAAGCATTGTGCAGTTCTGACGGAATGTCAAAGGTAATACTACCACCAACCGTTACCACTTGGGCATGTTCTTCTAATACGAGATTGTTTGATACGTCAATATACCTTAATGTAATTTCTTTGGCACCCGCTTCTCCAATGGTGTTGCTTCGATAATAAATTTCATATGTCCGAGCCGCATCACCATATTGATGGGTAATCAAACCGTTGTTGCCCTGTCCGGCGATTAAAGTGTAGCGCATATCGTCCAAGTCAAAGCTTGTTAAATCGCTATCCGCCAAGTCAAAGGTAACGGGGCCTCCATCTGCTCTGGCAACTGCCGGAATCGTCCGAATCCGCTCACCGGTTACGGAGTCCATCAAATACAAGTATACCGTATATGGTGCGTTTTCTTCCGCCAATTCATAAGCGATTTCATAATGTCTTTCTGCAGCTTTATAACCATGATTCAAAACATAATCATCGCTGTCGGCAACCCGATATTGCTCTGCGTCTTTTAAAGCAAATACCATACTACCCATATGATAGGTCAGCGGTAAATGAAAGATGCCGGTAGAATCATCATGCACTGTTTGGGATAGGGTCATCAATACGCCGCCGTCAGGATGCATCAAATCTACTTTCACCAAATACCCCTCATCCAGTGTTTCCGGCTCTAATATATAAGTAAAGTTAAAGGAGGCAGGTGCATTTAAATAGTCAAAGCTTGCTGTCGGACTTTGTCCGGCAAACACATAATATTCCTCTTCCCCTGTTGTCGAATTTGTTTTGGCCACAAGACCGGGTGCTGTATAGTCCAGTATCTCATTGACACCCACTGTAACAACTTCCGAATCCAGTATGTTGTTTTGCATATCCACAAAATTTACCGTTACATTAATCGGTTGTAGCTTTGTGGAAGTGTACTTAAATACATAACTACTTGCCGGATACTGAATAACCACCTTATTTCCGACACATTGATAGATGGTACCACCATCCGGGCTGGTAATAAATTGCGGCACTTCATAAGTAAACTCTGAATTGTAAGTATCCGGTCCCAGCACAACATTTGTGAAATCAGGTTCCATCAAATCATTGCCTCGTTCATCTTGGAAATAAACAGGTACCATGTATTCACCGGAGCTCCAAGTCGCCGGTATGTACACATTACCAATCTTCCAGCTATCATAGCTGCCTTCCCAAAACTCCATCCGCAATTTTGCATCACTTCTCTCAATGATGTAGTGATACCCTGCCTGCACCTGATAAGATACTTCCGTGTTATCCGGATAAATGATAATGGCTTCACCCGCAACATGTGTCGTCAAACCAAACGCCTGATAACCCGCACCTTGATTGGATACTTGTGCAACAATCCCTGTATTGTTGGCTAGGGTGGTCATTGACAAGCCAGCGAATAAACCTAGCACCAATACAATCGTCATTGCAAAAGATAAACATTGTTTCCTCCTCTTTTTCATGGCTTTTCTCCTTTATCTTTTGGAATACAAACACCAACGCTCTACTCTCTTTTCTATATTATATCTTTAATCAGTCACACATCGGTAACATAATTATTCTTTTTTCAAAATATTTTAATTTTTTGTTACCATTGTCCCTTTTTTCTTCTTCGTATTACCACAGCCACCGTTCCACCGGAAATAAGTAATACAGCCAGCCAACGCATCATGCTTAACTCATCTCCCGTTTTTACGCTTCTAACATCTCTATTTGCCTCTGTACCGTATCTAGCCACAGTGCGACGTATCGGGTCACCGGGTGTATACGTTGTTACAACCCTTTTCCTTGGGTCACCGGGAACCGTAATGGTATGGGTTCTTTTCCTTGGATCACCCGGCACTTCTACGGTTTCCTTTCTTTCCCTAGGATCACCTGGCACTTCTACGGTCTCTTTTTTGGGATCATCCACCCAACCCCGTGCAATGATACCTGCGTCAAAATGAGGATTCTCATCTCCATAACCCAATGGCACCACTCCACTTGGATATCCTGCCGCACCAACCATGCTAATATATGTATCTATATGATCCGAATCGGTATGGTGGGGATCCCATTGATTTTCAATGTGCTGAGGCGTTGCCCCTGCTTTGGAAATTGTCATGGTGGTCGTTTCATAAAAACCAAAGACAACCCGATACTCATAAGGATAATATGCACTGGCTTTTAATCCGCTAAACCAGTAACGTCCATTTTCATCTGTTTGCGTCACAGCAATGGTTTCCCATCCTAAGGTCAAGTGATCTCCGGCTTCTGCTTTTAATCTTTGCTGCAAATACACCACAACATTTGGTATCACTGCTTCCCCCTCATCCTGATGCCCATTTTCATTTTCATCAATCCAGCAATAGTCACCAATGGCACTGAGCAAATAAGCACCTGCATCATGGGTTGTATCAACGCTATCAAAGGGTAATACAATCACATCAGTAAATCCGCTATTTCTGCTATTATCATCAAAGAACACCACTTCGGAATCTACGATATTCTGACCCAGTTCATTAAATACTGTACCATGATACGGCTCAACACCAATGTAATTTTCAGGGAATTGGAAATGTATCTTGTATTTTCCTTCGATTAAGTTGTCAAAGAAATATCTGCCATCGGCACCTACCGTCTGTGTTGCAAGGGGCAGTTCTTCTTGGATACCGTTATCTGACACACGATACAACGTAACTACGGTACCCGGTAATGGCTTGTAGATGCTTTGTATATTGTCATAATCCTCATCATCAAAGGCAAAGCCGCCGATTGCAGAATATACGGTAAGGCCGGCATCAATGGTCATATCATCTTCCAATAGGCGAATCACACGGGTTATTTTTGTACGAATATTATCATGCAGCGCATAAATTGCATTAGAATCCACACGGGTATTCACGCCGCTTTCCGCCTGTGTAAAGGTATATAATGGTGTATAACCGTCCTTTGTCACATCCATAATATCAAAGAGTACCACATAATAACCAACAGGCAAATCAGTGAAACAATAGTAACCTTGCGCCCCGTTATGGGTTCTGGTTTGTTGCTGTGCAATAGGTGACATCTCGGCAATCATTTCAACCAAAGCCTTTTCATAAGCCTCTTCAGAAAGGTTTTCCAAGGCCGCATTCGCTTGTGCATCTAAACGATAGAGATAGACACGAACACCATTGACCCCAATTTCATCTGCACCCTGCATGCCGTCCCGATTTGCATCTAACCACACATAATCACCTAAATTGACCCGCTTCACAAAACCGGCATCAATGGTTGGATTATGCTCACCAATGATATTACCATGTGCATCATAACTGTAAGTCAATGTAATGATATTACTGAAACCATCATAATCTATATTGGAATCCAACGGCTCATACTCTATGTTCTCCAGTCCGTTGGCATACTGCAAGGTCGGCCCATATCCGGGCGGATTGGCAAATCTGACTTGGTAAGTGTAATATACGCCCTCCACATAATAAATCGGATTGGTTGGATCTGCTGCAAAAGCTTCCGGATTTGCCAATGCATAACTATTTGGTAAATTACAAGCCAAATTATCAAATAAGTAATATCCCGGTTCACCGGTATGACCGGTCAAAACTGTTTTGGTTGGCAAGGAAACTTTTCTACCATCTGCATAAGTCGCTGTAGTATATAACGTCACCGGTAAAGCATTGACCGGCGTATCGCCTTCGTCTTGTATGCCATTGCTATTGTTATCATAAAAGGCATAATCACCAATGCTACCCAAAGGAAGCAAGGTCAGATAAGCATGTACCTGATTGGATGCAACCTTGTCCGCTGCTCCGATGGCACCGGAATTTGGATTTGAATCATTTGCACGAATCACAGCAACTGCAGTTGAATTGGAGAAACGTCTGCCACTATAATCATTCATTTGAGAAACGCCATAACCCGGTGCTTCCATCTCTAAGCGAACAGAATAGGTATCATTGGTTTTTAGCAAGGATTCATCCCGGAATACAACCTCCACACCTACTGCGGTGACTTTGGATAAATCTGTCACTTCTTCCTCTAATAACCAACCATCCCAGACATTTGCACCCTTGGTATGAAGCATGGGTAACTCACTGGCTGCACCTTGAGCATTTCTTGTCGCTCTGCCCCAGTCGGCACCTACGTAATAATAAACACGAATCTCCAATACCTCCCGATCCATCGGGTTGGCATTTACAGCTAATAAATGTGGCTGATCATATGGTATTCCATTGCTGTCAACACCCGTTGGTAAATTTGTATCCCGGGCTGTTGCATTGCTGCCTGCCACTGTAGAGCGCAACTCCAAAGAGTCCCCGGTAAATGGTAGAATATCTACAAAACGGATGGTTTTTAAGTCATTGGTAGAAGCATTGGTAAACGTCAACTGATAGTACACACTATCTGTTGGTTCTACGATTACATCACTTCGTGAATACCGGCCATAACTTGCGCCGACCGTTTTTTCTACTGAAATGGTATTGCTGGTAATCACATTGAAACTGAGATTTTGATTCAAATATTCCAAGCCATTTCCTTCAAATTCCATACCAATTGTCTCATCAATCGATTCCATATAAACAAGGTTTTGGGTTGCTGCAAAGCTTTTACCGGAAGGATTGTCACTGGTCAAAGGCAGTTGATACAAGCTGCCCAAATAAGCTTGACCACTGGTTGCCATGGCATTGGCCGGCGCATTGTTATCAATTTTCACAAAGTAATCTATCACAATGGAAGTACCCGGTGCCAAACCATGTTCCAAATAGCTGCCTGGTGAAGTATCAAAGACCAAAACCCATTGCTGTTCTGTGCCAATCACGTTGCCGCCACCATCTGTTAATGTAACTTCCACCGGCTCTAAGGTGAATTTCAAAAACTGCCCGTTGTGTTCCTCTAAGGCTGTACCGTCCGGCGCATGTAAGATGGCGCGGATGCCGGATTGATTTGTGGCACTATAACTTACATCATCTGATGTTAAACCACTGCTTGTGCTTAGATAAGCAAAGGTCGTATTGGTCGGAATCGTGATGGTCATAACCGGTTCCAGCAACCACTCATCTTGACCTTGTACTTCTAAATTCGTACCGGTGGCTCTTAATTGTACATTAGCACCGCCGGCATAAATACCATCTGCCGGTCCACCCACTCTAATATAAGTCAAATCAATCAAAGGTACTTTTTCATCATATTGTGGTAGTTTGAATGCCGCTGAAGCTTCCCCACCACCTGTAATCGTATTGCTTGCAAGAATGATACCCCTTTCATTTTGTGGTGTATAAGTCCATTCTAACTCCGCTGTATTCACAATACGGCGAATATCCGGCAAATCTACCGTTGACCAAGTACCGCGTGCATGGAATGTAACATTCATCACAATATCACCGGCCACAAAATGAGCCTGCACATTTTCATAAGATAAGCGGAATCCTTTGGCATCATCAGGCAAACCAATGGTTAAGCCCCCGGCTCCTATCGTTGCCGGTGACAAATCCAACAAAGCATCGTCACTGACATTACCCCAGGCACCATCCCCCTTGGCATACTCCAATGCAGCACCTACAATTTGGCTACTTTCTCCATTGTAAGCAGGATAAATGGTCACGGAATTTACTTGATAGTCCCTATCATCTGTACTGCCATTTGGATAATCCGCCACATCTTGGTAATCACCGGCAACATTGCCTGCATGATTTGCTTTTAAGCCTTGAAGAACAATATGCTGATCCGTTACCACAAAACGTTCTGCCGGGATATTATTTGTTCCATCTGCCAAACCGGAAATCTTAAAATCTACGGTTACAGAATCGTAAATCAAACTTTCTGGGGTTTGTTCTTCATTTACAAAGGTATTGCCTGCAAACGTCACCGTATCTAAACTCACTGTTTTATCAATGGTACCGGTAAAGTATGTGATATCTACGTTTCTATGATAGTTTTTAAATTCTGCATAAGCATCATTTTCTGCATCCCACAACGCTATCCTTGGTATATGAACCGTACCTACTGTCACCCGCTGTACACGTGGGGAGAAATAATCATCCAACATATAACCATTGGGTGCCTTTGTTTCTTCTACGTAGTAGTAACCCGGTTCTAACAATTTGGAAATAGCATCTACCCCGTTTGTTACCGTCAAAGTTTCCACAAATTGTACCAAGCTATTCGCAGGGGTTGCATTTTTAATTGTTTGCCATGTGGCATCATCATAAGTCGGCTCTGTTGCAATACCTGCATCTATGACTTGATATACATCAAAAGTGGCTGTCCATGGTGGGCTTGTGATTGGTATCGCATTGCCGGCACTATCGGTTTTGCTGATGCCTAATCTACCATGAGTGGATACATTCACCAAATCCATAGGATATTCATAAAGCAAATGATTGATATCATTTTCCGGAATGATTACTTTTACCGGATCCATCACTTGATAACCTGCCGGCGCCTCTGTCTCCACCAACCAATATGCACCCGGCTCCAAGCGATGCCAAACAGCCACACCGGCACCACCGGTAATCTGTTCTGTGGAAGGAATCCAAGGATTGGTTACATCCACTGCATTTCCGACTACATTTAGTACATTGGCCAAATCATCATCAGAATATACATGGGTTTCACTTATGTAATGATAAAGTTTAAATTTTGCACCGGAAAGAGCGATGTTGCCGTTGCCTGCATCTGAAATCTTATTGATTTGCAAATCTATAACCGGCGCATTTTTCTTTTCTACATATACAGTATTGGCATTGCTTACTTCAAATACAATCGGATCTTTATCCCCATCCATATTGAAGTAAACAGGCTCATTATTGGCATTGGTTCTGGAGGTAGGCGGTGTTATTTCAACCAAACGATACTGACCCACCGGAATATAACCGGATACATATAAACCTGACGTAAGTCTGCCTGTAATCGGATGATAATCTTCCGTCACCAATATGGAAGCACTACCTTGGGCACCAAAGCCTGTTTGGGTTGTAAATGGAATCCAACCACCATCCCCATCAGATACCTGTAGTTCAAAGGTTGCACCTTGCAAATCTATGTTGCCTGTGGCATCTCTCTTTTGCAAACTGAAACGCCCATATGCATTGGCAACGTTTTCAATGGGACCTTCCGTTTCAAACGGAACCCTTACCCCATCTGACAAGGTCCAATTGTTGTGCGCATGCTCCGGATTGCTATCATCCAAATAAATCTGCAACAAACCTAAGGTTTCAAAGCCATAGTAATCAAGCTCTTTCAAGGTATACCAACCAGTAGCCAATTCCAAATTGACACCTTCGGTATACAATGGATTTCTACTATCCGCAAAGCCATGGTTATCTGTTGTAATCCGGCCTACTTCTTCCAAACCTGCCAATTCTACATCACTTGTAAACCGGCCTGCATAAATCACAAAGGTCACATGTTCCAACGGGGTTGCTATCTCTGTATTGTCCGTACCATGTGTCCACATGGCAACTTTCTTCAACTCAAAGCTTGGTCGTAACGTATTTGTTACAGACTCTGTTGTACGTCCACGCAACGCAACCGCTGTTTCACTGCTATCTAATTCAATCTGAATCAAATTTGTCTCTTTAGTATATTGTAGCGGAGCCGTAAGCTCAACCAACCAATAGGTACCACGCGGTAAGCCGGACCATGTGATTGTGCCGGTAACAGTACCTATCCGACTTTGATCGGCGGTTGTCCAACCAATTCGCACATAATTGCCAAGGATTCCATCTTCCAGTGCCTGTTGTGCATCTGCTTTGTCAGCGTCTTTATAAAGGGCAAATTGAACCGGTGTTGTGGTAATCAAAGCCGGTACTTCTGCATTATCTATTTTGCGAACCTCCAAAGAAGTATCGTACTTGTTGGTAATCACATAAGGGTCAGCACTACCTGTTGACAAGCTGTTGACCGTCACCGTGTAAGGCCCTTTCACTTGATTTAAGTTTTCCTCATTGGAATAATTCGTTGGTGTTGTCCGCTCAATCAAGTAATAAGTGCCCTCTGCCAATAATGGAGAAATATAATTTCCCGGCATTGACATCTGTGTCATACTTCCTACAGAGGTATAAGTTGCAGGAACAAGCGGATTGATTGCCCCAAAGCTATCCGCCGTAACAATCTCAAACACTGCACCATTTAAAGCAATACCTGTATCAAAATCTTGTTTCTCCACTTGGAAACGACCACGATTGTCAGTATTAATTATGGTTTCATTGTGTACAATCGTTGGTGTGGCACCCGGTGTAATCACAAATGCCAAGGGCACATAAGTGGATGTATCTTTTCCATAATTCACTTCATTTGCTGTGCCTACACCGGTTTCAATGAGCCAGTAGTCACCACCCTCCAGATAAATACTGGTAGCGATTCCGGTGGTTGCGGTTGTCATGGTATGCATTAGATTGACCGAAATTTGATCTATCGCAAATAATTCTTCTACGGTAGCACCTTCGCCAATGGCTGTTGCCATACCCGTATCTGAAATCGTTCGCCTATAAATATCAAAGGTAACACCTGCAAGATTGATGCGGCTTTGACCATCCTCGTTCCAGCTACTCAATCCATTCATCCACTGCCCATATTTTGTCACCCGAATCTGCCCCATTGGTACATTTCTTACCACAATGGGATCTGCCATGGAAAGTGCCACTGCATTTTCCGGGGCAACGGTTGCACCACCTGTCAAATCACTTTGTGGTTGATAAATGATAACATCATCTCTTCCATCCACCGTTTGACCGGACAATGATGGGGTGGTTCCATTTGTAATTTTTCCGGCTTCAATCTGTAAATAAATATAATCTGTATGTCCCACATAGTTTGTTGGTACGCCTGTTTCCAGCAAACGATATAAGCCCGGGCTTAATCTACCTGATAGTATACTTGCCTGACCACTAACCGTTGTAATGGTAGCCGGGTTAGCCGTTACAAATGCCTCCTCATCTTCATCAAATACCTCTATGGTAAACGTTGCACTCAGATAACGGGATACCACCGGTGTTGCCGCAACTGCATTAGCATTTACTTTTTGTAACACAAACTGACCCCAGTCAGGTGCGTTCACCACCATATCGTTTCGTAAGTCATTGTTGTCCACTGTAATATGAATGACATCATGGTATGCTGTCAATGGGGTTGCATAGGTCAATTCCACTTGATAGTATTTCACGCCGTCTACTTCTATTATCGTGTGAGTCTCTTCATCCAGATGCAACGCAAAACCGGGCGGAATATTTGTTTCACGGATGAAATAGGTACCCATTGGTAATAAAGCGGATTGATAAATCGCCAACAACGGATTATAAGACATAATACCAAGATTGCCAGCAGCAGAGGTATCCGGAACCAAGTCACCCGCCTCTTCCCGCGCAGCATAAACGGTAAATTCCGCTCCCATTAGATAGTATGGTAAACCGGATAAAAAATACTGTTTCATCAAATTAATTTGACGTCTCGGTGTATCCACAATCACAAGTGGAATCCAACTGCTGACTTCACTTGGACTTGCACCTATGATTAACTCTTCTAAGACAATTTGATAGGTGCCCGCTACTATTTCACCTGTTTCCGGGTCTGTATCATATTCTTCCCGCACACGCACGGTATGATAAAAGTATTCCCATTGCCCACTGCTTACTTCCCGTTTTTCAATTTGATAACCCCCGGGTGCTGCCAATTCCATAATATAATAGGTATTGCCCGGAATCATGCCGGTAAATTCTACCAAGCCGGTGATTGCGGCTGAAGTTGTCACCTGCCAAATATTGTTGGCTGCAATAAAGGCTGCATCAATTGGATTGGCCGCTGAACCCAATGGGTTGGTGGCTTCATTGTAAACGGTATTTAATAAATCAAGCATCGCCACAGCATCTGCTTCATTTTCAAAGGCCGCAATAACAGCACCGCTCAGACGTGTTGCCACACCGGAATCACTCCTGTATTCTTTGATGATCCACGGCGGTTCATCTAAATAATTTTCAACTACGATTTGGAATTCTCCATTAGAGCCTGTTGGAATCGTAATCGGTCCGGACCAAGGATTATCCACATCAAAATACCAACCGCTTGGTACAGAAATTTCTCTTACGTAATAAGTGTTACCAGCCGTTACACCGGCATCGGCCAAAGCTTGCCCCCACCCGGCCGTTCCGGTTATATAATTACCATCCGGGCGATCGGCATTTTCGATTTTTGTCAAATTCCGGGAAACACTTAACGCGCCGCTTTGGTTCATATCCAACAACGTTCCATTCTCATTATCTTCTACATAAAGTGCAAAAATAGCACCATCCACCAATACACCGGAATTGCCTCGCTCCGTCTTGATGATGCGAATACGAGGACTATCTGCCATATCCCGCAATGTCATGGTCGGATTGCTGATTGCCACGGATGTATCATAAGATACTGTGCCATCTGGATTGACTATCATCTGTATCGGTGCCACAGGTTCAAAGCCCTCCGGTGCTCCTGTTTCCACCAACCAATATTGGCCGGGATTCAAACCGGTATAATGATAGGTGGCAGAATCCATTGTAAATTCGGCAACCTGTTCACCGGCATCAGGAGCGGCATCCGCTACATATTTATAAATGGTAAAAGTAGCACCTGCCAAAGGCTCATCTACGCCGGGTCCTACTATGACATGGCCGTTATTTTCATACAGTGGATACACACCAAACTTGTTGATGGTAAATTCACCTTGTCTTTCATTGACAATATCATGCAAATCCGCACCAAGGGTAGATGTAGATGTGGTTTCTCCGGCTACTACCAATACTTGATAGGATTCCGGCGTAGCAAGCAAACCACTTGGCACTGTTTCTACCATGGTATAAGTACCCGGTTCCAACCAAGTAGATATACCAATACCACCGGCATCTGTTGTGATGGTAATGGGTGGACTCAATGGATTACCATCTCTATGGGTCAAGGTAAATACAACATTGGCCAAAGGAATTGGATTTGCACTTCCCGGCGTTTCCACAAGCTTCACCAATGCAATCCGTCCCATCACAGGATCATTTTCGATTCCTCTGATTAAATTGCGGGAATAGAGTTCTGCTTTATTATCTCCCGGAAGCACTTCAACTGCGATATCCCTATATTGAGGACCCGTACCGATATAATACCCCACGGGCAATGTTTCCCGTAACCAATAACTACCCGGCACCAAATCCGTAAAACTTGCCATACCATTCACATCTGTTGTTGCTGTTGTTACCAGACTTGCACCTGCGTCCAAACTCACACTGCTGTTGTTTTCATCTTGTCCAAGGGTTCTGGTATATAAAGCAAATGTGACACCCGGTAAGTTTGCGCCTGTATCATCCATATTTGTTGTCTTATGAATCCGTAAGTCACCGTAACGGATATTTTCTACAATCGCAGTGGTAACCAAAGTCGTAGAATCATTTCTATCATATTCTTTGATTGTAATCGGATAATAAGTCAAACCACCTACCACAATGCTATCTTCAATCTTTGTCACTCCGTTTTCTAAATACACGGTACCAAGAGTATACCCATTGGGTATGGTTGTTTCAGCGAAATAATAGGTTTTGCCCGGAATCAAGTTCCCAAATGTAACGATTCCATAAGATTCACCCTCTATTTCTGTTTGTTGAATATTTGTGGATGCTGCAACTACATGGAAGGTATTGGTACTACCCACTCTTTCATAAAGGGTAAATGCTACACCGGATAAAATCGGCTCTCTATTCCCATTTGCCACATAGGCATATTTTTGAATTTGTAGCTGTGTTGTCGGATCATTGGGAACCGTCACAATATGAAGCGGTGTTGACAAACTAAGATCACTTACAGAATAAATTGTATCATTTCTTGCATAACCATCAGGCGGTGTAATTTCCTTGACATAATAAGTTGTTCCGTATACCAAATCAATGGTAGAATATGCCACTCCACTTTCCATTGTAGGAGTACCCATTATGTCATCCGGGTTATTCACAATGGAAGCTGTTGTTAGTATCTGCAATGGCTCCGTTTCACAATTTGGATCACTATAAATACCAAACACCGCACCATTTAAGCGTGCACCATTTTCTGTGCTTTCTTTCACAATTTTGATTTGACCGAAGCCCAAATAATTGGAAACTCTGGCCACTTGCTCTAAGCGGGTGAATCCGGTTTCTTCTATTGTTACTTCAAATCGCTCACTTGGTTTTACATAAGGCGATGGTGTATTGGTTTCTTCCAAGTAATATGTGCCCGGTGATACATATACCCCACCTGATTTCGAAATGCCCGTGGGATCCAAGTAAGTGGTTATTTCAATCGGCAAAGCACCCATTACACTCGCATCTACTACCGTCCAATTGTTTGTCACAGAATTATGAATACCATACAATGGTGTACCACCACTACTATCTGTATAAATATGAAATGTTGCGCCTGCCAACTCGCGTGTCATGGCATTGTTTTCCTTGCTTTCTGTGCCTTGTTTCCGAATACTCAAACGCAACTGCCGTTCATTTTTCAATTCGACTTCTTCTTCACTTTGCTTGGTGACTTGAACCACATGTAAGGTTTTGTCCAAAACGTAGTTCAAAGGTGCCTGTATTTCTTCTAAAATATAATAACCCTCTGCCAATGCTTTCGAAATCGCCTGGCCGTTCACACCTGTAACCATCGTATCGGCCGCTTCCATTCCATCTATATTTGCTTGATCCGCCTCTGCCAAGGCCTCTGTCTCATAAGGGCCATACACAGCAAACACAGCTCCATTTAATTTTGTATCACGATCAGCGGCATCCACCTTTGTGATGACAAGTTTTCCTTTTTGAGACGCATTGTAGAAAACATTGCTCTCCCCGGCGGTTAAATCCGGTTTGTTTATGGTATTGGCAACAACTTCTACCTTGTAAGTGGGCGCATCCGCCACATCATAAATATCAGACAAGCCCTCCGGCATCTTTGTTTCCGAAAGGATATAATCCCCTGCGGGTACACCGTGGAAATGAACTACGCCATTATAACCGGAAGTTACTGTATACGTTTTTGCCGTATCCGCTTCATTTGTTAGCGTAAATACAACACCGACCAAATTGTTTATGCCACCAACTGCATTGATGCCTTTTTTGGTAAATACCAAATCCCCTATGGTATCCGCTTGGTTGTAAATTTTGATGACTTGATTCTCCGCATCCCATTCTGCCTGTGTTGTATCCACACCCGGAAGAGAAATGCTACCATCTTCTTCTATCCGTACTTCAATAGGAGCAACACTTTGAAAACCATCAGGAGCTTGCATCTCTCCAATGTAATACGTACCAAAACGAAGCTGATCAAAGATTGCGGTGCCTTCCGCTCCAACGGTTTGCAGTTCTACAGACAATCGATCCAAATCTCTGGCCAATATCGTACATGCCGCATCGGTAAATAAACCAAAAGTAGCAGCACCGGAATAATTCTCTTGCGCTGCTCCATCATAAAGAACGGGAGATTCCGTTCCTACCCGAATATATTTTTCTACTGTAATTTGATTGGGGGCTGATTCCCCCTCATAACCTCCAACCGATACATAATCCGAAGAAGTGCTGCTACCTACTTTACCACCATACAAAGTATAAGTTAAGGTCGCTGTATTTTCCAAATCATAATACATTGCCTCTTCTTTTGTGGCATCGGTTAGATAAGGAAGCAAGGGATAACGAACCGTATATTGATATGTTGTTTCATCTTCTGTGGGTACTACCACGCCTGCTCCATTTTTATATGTACCGGGAACATTTTCATACCCGCTTGGCACGCTGCGCATGGTATAAAACTCGATGCCGGTAATCGCATCACCTGTTTGAATGACCTTATAATCTGTTCCCTCTATTAAACTCGTATTGGAAGTACCATAGGTATTGGAAAGTATACTAACATCTAAGACCTCATAAGCATCACCGTTTACAACACCGGCAGGAATCGTAGGCAATGTATCCGTTATCGCACGTGTAAGAAAACCAAGACGCCCGAAGCTATTTACACCCAGTTCATTGGATATGGTAATTTGATAAGTCACATCAAAATAACCTTTGCCGGGGTCATCTTTGTCCGGATGATAAACGGCTGTATTTTTAGGTACTGTGGTTTTACTGATTTCCCATTCATTGGTCGCCACAGTGGTGATGGTCACAGGATCCACCGGTATGACAAAAGGCTCATATACACCGTCTACCAAATAGCTTGTTTCAAATACAAAACGGCTGCTTGGGGTATCTTGAAAGAGTAATTCCAAACCACCTGCTGTAACCAGATTATCTGTAGTCAATGCAATGGTGACTGTTGTTGCCGTATTTTCTGTTAACGGCGTCAACAATTGGATGCTAAGCACATTGGCTCTTTCCTGATAAGTAATCTCATAATTTCCTGCTGCATCAAATGCCAACAATGTAGTTGGTAAAACCGAATACTTTGTCACACCATCTTCCACATACATCACAGGTTTAACCCCCTCCGGCAGGGATAATTTGAGATAAGAATTTCCATAATTCCCTACATCGGAGCTAGTTGGTGTGATGGTATAGTCAAATACATAATAGAAGATATCTCCGGTTAAAACCGTACCATCTCCATTTGGGGTCGTGATGCTTGTGTCAAGCATAATATTAATGGCGGCACCCTCGCCCCCACTCGGCAATTCATCACTTGCCATTACAATGCCCCCTAAGTTTGAAGTTGCTAGGAAAATAAATGCTAATAAAAATGCTACAAACCGTTTTGTCGTACTTGTCATTTTTTTCATACTATTCACCTTCATTTTCATGGAATCGGCGTTATGATGATTCAACAATGCTTTGATTCTACTTTTTTTAATAAAATACATAGAAATATAATTTATTGTCGGATAAAGTTATAATAAGTTTATCATTTTTTTATAAAGATTTCAATATTTTTTTATAAAATAAAAAAAGAAATAAAAAAAGACCACTCCACCGTAGGAATGATCTTTTGATTTTGATAAAATTACTCTTTTACACCACCTAGGGCTACCCCTGCAATGATATACTTAGACAAGATAAAATACACAACAAACAACGGTAGTACCGTCATAGACAGACCTAAATAAATCGCCCCCAGTTCTGTTCTGTAAATATCACCTCGCAGCAAAGATACCATAATCGGCATGGTAAACAAATTTTGCCTTTGCAATAAAATCAATGGAAGCAATAGATTGTTCCAAGTAGCAACAAATACAAAAATTGCTTGAGTGGCTATCGCCGGTTTCATGATGGGTAATACAATACGGTTAAATGTTGCAAATTCCCCTGAACCATCAATTCTAGCCGCTTCTACCATCTCCAAAGAAAGGGTGGCAAGCAAGTACTGCCGCATAAAAAACACAATGGTTGGTGAAGCAATCGCCGGTAAAATCAGCGGCAATAAATTGTTTGTCCAACCCAATTGCATCATAAACTGATAAAAACCAATGGTTGAAACCGTGGTTGGAATCATCATAATACCCATGATAAAAGCGAAAAAACCATGTTTCATTTTCCAATCATAAGCAACAATTCCATAGGCTGTTAAAGAGGAAAAGTATACGGCTAAACTTGTTGCACCTGTGGAAACAACAAACGAATTTCGAAAACCGACCATGGCATTAAAACCACGGCTACCGCCCCCCGTAAGATGAGATAAGTTATCCAGCAAATAACGACTGGGAATCAAAGATAAGGCTCTTTGCTGAATTTCAATGGTACTTCTTGTTGCGTTGGCAAACATAATCAAAAAGGGAAGCACACTTATCACTGCCAATAAAATCAATAAGGTATAAATCAGCGTACGCCCAATGACGGTTGTTCCGGTCACATTCTTTTTCATAATCAACCGACCCTCCTTGCTTTATCCGCTATCTTACGCTCCCGTTTTATCTTTCCGGCATCTCGATCCCGCATCGTATAGAATAATATACCGGATACAATACTAATCATAATAAACATCAGCATACTGGCTGCACCAGCACGATTAAACATCCAACTGCCGCTAAAGGCCTGGTTGTATATAAAAACACTGGTGGTTAACGTAGCATTGTTTGGTCCGCTTCTATCAACCAGAAGGTTTGGAATATCAAACATCTGCATGCCACCTACAAAACTCGTAACCAATGTAAATAATACAATTGTTTTTAAGGATGGTAATGTTACCCGAAAAAATGTTTGAATATTTGTAGCACCATCTATGGCCGCAGCCTCAAACAACGTCGGCGAAATACCCAGTATCCCGGCAATCAGAATAATCATTGTATTGCCGTACCACATCCAAAACTGAATAAACGCCACTGTTCCTTGGGCAAAAGATTCACTTCTAAAAAAATGCATCGGTGCATCCAAAAAACCAAGCCGAACCAATATATCATTGGCCGGGCTAATGGGTGCCGCAAACAAAGCCATAAACAAAATAGCAATGCTGGCAGCTGTAATAATATTGGGCATATAAAATAGTACTTTAAAAAAACCGGCCGCTTTTATTTTTAAACGATTATTTGTAAACCAAGCCGCCAAAGCCAAAGCCAAAACAATTTGGGGCACAAAGTTTAATATCCAAATCAATATGGTATTGCTAAAAGCTGTCCGAAAAGTTGGGTCATGGAAAATATCAATATAATTTTGAAACGGCTGTTCCAATACATTGGCATCTGCGATACGCATGGTCACCCCGCGTAAATCTGTAAAACTAACAAAAACAGTTTGTATCAATGGAAACAATTGAAAAAGCAAGAATGCCAACACAAATGGAATGGAAAATAGATATCCATATTTAGCATAATTATTTTTATGTTTTTTCAAAACAGTGCACCTCCAAAATGAATCATCATGCTCAAAAGTGCCGGAGTATAGAATGTATACTCCGGCATAAATTTTCATTTAAGTATAAAGATTAGTCAAAGTTTACCGTTACAGCCAAATTACTTGCAACCTGTTGTTTGAAGAATTCTATTGCTTCTTCCCGTGTCATACTACCTGTTGCATATTCTGTTGATGCATCCATAAACCAATCGTTGATTGACTCATCATATTGTGTCAATACAGTACCGGATGCATATTCACCGGCCGGAATAAAGATATCAAACATATCTTGACCACCCAAGAATTCAACGGTTCCATCAGCCTTATCCATTACTGTAGCAGATGCGACAACGTCCTTTGTTCCACCCTCGCCAAACAAGGTACCATTTGCCCATTTGTATTGCAAGCCTTCTTCTGTAGAGTTTAATGTAATCCACTCAATCAATTGCGCAACACCGCTTCTTACTTCTTCATTACCTTGTGCATTTGCGATAAGCCATGTACCACCCCAGAAAAATCCTTGCGGAGGAACTGCAACGCCCCAATCACCAAATGTACCTTCACCCGGCGCATCTCCGCCTGAGTTTCCAGCCATTACATAATTAATCAACCAAGCCGGACCTAAGAATGCAAATACTTCACGGGCACCAACACCTGCCATATCCGCAAACCAAGCATCACTCCATGCTGTTGTATCATTCATCAAACCACCTTCATACAGTTCTCTGTGAACATCCATAAATGCCAAACGCTCCGCTGCAATATACAGCTCATTATCTGCATTAATCCAAGGAGAACCTGTATTACGTGCTACCTGCCATAAGTCACCGGCACCTGAAACCATAGAATAACCTGCTGCATCCATTTCACGGGCTGCATTCATAAACTGATCCCAACTAGCGGAACCACCACCAATGTGACCGGCTACTTCATCCGGATCATCTGTGCCCCAAACATCTTGAGCAATCGAACGGCGATAAATCACAGCACCACCGGTCGCTTGGAAACCAAGACCAACCACTTGACCATCACGTGTTCCGATGTCAACTGTATATGATGCAATTTGTGCTTCTGCAATCAAAGCATCTACATCAATGCCTAAATCCGCATAAGGTAAGGCAAATTCTGACATATCCCCTTGTGTATATCTAAGGACAAATGCTGCTTCCGCCGCAAAAATATCAGGCGCATCAGAACCGCCACCTACCAACGCTCCGTCCAAAGCCGGTTGATAAGCACCATCTGTTGTAGAGATAATGGTTACTTCTACGTTATAAGGAAAATCCGGATTCAATTCTTTGAAACGATCAACCATGTTTGGTACTTCATCCGTAAAAGACCAAAGATTGATTGTACCGCCTGCACCGGCAGTATCATCATTACCGGTGTCCGTTGTATCATCTGCACCTGCATCATCATCTGCTGCCTCTGTTGTTGTATCTGCTGCCGTATCTGTGTCGTTTCCGCCACTATCCGCACCTGCGCAAGCAATCAGCGTTACGGACAACAAAGCAACCAAAATCAAAGCGATTAACTTTTTCATAAATTTTTTCCTCCTCAGAAAATTTTACAAATCCTACATGCTACACATACTTAGTACTAAGTACTAAGTACTAAGTACATGCACAATATTAATGGAATATGTATAAAATATGAATATCAAATTTTTACCTTTATATGGAAAATTTTTACCAAAAAGAAAACCCCAACATTTTATGTCGGGGACAATCCTAAATATTCATTTACTTGCTTTTTGAAATCCCCCATTGCTTCCGCCTTTGTCTTGTTGCCAATGGCATATTCTAAAGACTGTGCAACAAACCATTCATTGATGGTTTCATCATAAGGCGTCAATATCTTCGCATCCGCAAAGGCACCTGCCGGCACAAATACATCAAACATATTCTGCCCAGACAAAAAATCAGTCGAACCATCTGTTTTTTCCATAACCACAGCGGAACTTACCGCATCCTTACTCACTTTTGCGTCAAATAAAGTACTGGCTGCCAACATATGCTGTGCACCTGTTTCACTACTATCCAAAGTAATCCATTGAATCAACTCCGCTACACCCATACGTACTGCTTCATTGCTCGAAGCATTGACCAAAAGCCATGTGCCACCCCAAAAAAACCCCACCGGCGGCATCGCCACAGCCCAATCACCAAATGTACCCTCACCCACTGCCTGACCACCACAATTTCTTATGATGATATAATCAATCAACCAAGCAGGACCTAAAAATGCAAACACAGGACGGCTGCCCTCATCTTGCATATCAGCAAACCATGCTTCTGACCAGGCAGAAACATTGTTGCTTAGATTCTCTGTATAAAATTTCTTATGGAGTTCCATAAAATCCGCACGGGCCGAGCTAATCACCAGTTTTCCATCTACAATCCAGGGCTGGTCACCTGTGTTTCGAACCACCTGCCATAAATCTTCCGGTCCGGATACCATGCTATAACCCGCAGCATTTACTTCCCTTGCCGCCTCTAAAAACACATCCCAACCGGGACCGATTTTTCTTTGAATCACTTCCGGGTCATCGGTGCCCCAAACAGCTTTGGCGATGGAACGACGGTAAATCACCGCACCACCGCTGGATTGAAAACCCAATCCGACCACTTCTCCTTGCCTACTGCCAACATCAACCATATAAGGAACTATTTTTGCTTCTTTTATTTTTTTTGCCACATCAATCCCTAAATCTGCATAAGGCAACACAAACCGGGACATCTCTCCTTGGGTATATTTTAAAACAAAGGTGGACTCTGCCGAAAATATATCCGGTATATCAAAACCACCATCTAAAAGTGCTTCATCCAAAGCCGGCTGATATGCACCATCTGAGGTTGAAATAATCGTCGTATTTATTTCATATTTTTCCGCAAACGCCGGTTGCAACTCCATATACTTTTGTATCATATCAGGAATTTCGTCCGTAAATGCCCAAACATTAATCACTTCTTTTTGCATCGTCACTCTCCTACTACTAATGCATCCGCCATTTTTGTTACAAATTCCTCCGGTGAAACGGTACCTATAAATAATTCATTTAACAACGCCAAATAACTGTTGGCATGTTCTGCCTCTAACATAATGTCAAACCACAAAGTCAAAGAGGTTGCATTGGTTACATATGCTACGATCTGCTTGCCCAAAGGGCTGATTTCACCATCATCAAAATCAATTCGCCAAGCAGGAACGGCCGCTCCATCTAAGTAAGCATATTTTGAGATGGATCGTGTTAATTCAAAGGTGGCTTGTGCTGCCAACTCCGGATGTTCACTTCCTGCTGATACCATCAAGGCATCCGAAGCACCCCCCATAAAATCCATCAAACCGGCGTTTTCCCCATTGATTACAGGAATGGGAAAGGCACCAAAATCACTGGGATTATCTGCATCAGTCTGGATAGAGCCTACCATCCAACTACCAGTAGTAAACATAGCTACTTCTCCATCATAAAACCGTGCGCTGGCTTCATCATTGGACAAGGCATGGGCTCTTTCATAAAATACACCCATCTCCACCAATTCTCGAAATTTCAACGCCGCTTCTAAAAATTCTTCTTCTGTAAAAGAACCCTCTTCTTTTAATAATACTTGACGCAAACGCTCTGCACCTACCGATTTCAACGCAAGCCCATCAAACATCATCGCAAGAACCCACAAATCCTTACCACTGGTTCCCATAGGAGAAATATCGTTTTCAATCAACACTTGGCAAACTTTTATAAATTCTTCCCAAGTCGTTGGTACTTCTAAACCGTATTGGGCAAATATACTACGATTGTAAAACGTCACTGAAATAGGAATGGTCATAACCGAACCATATAACAATTCATCAAAAATAACATTTTCCAATACCATCCGCGGCAACTGTTCCGCATAATATGCATAAAATCCATCTAATGCCAACACCTTACCTGACTCTACAAACGGACGGGAAAAACCACCACCCCAAACAAAGAAAATATCAGGTAGTTCGTTGGTTGCTACGGCCAATCTGATTTTTGTTTTATAAGATTCATTGTCAAATGTCTCAAATCGAATCCGCACACCCGGGTTTGCTTCTTCAAACGCTGCAATCGCCCGTAAGTAAGATTGATGAAATGCATCATTTTCTGTGGCAATACTCCAAAGAACCAACTCAATGATATCATCCGCTTCATTTGTATATTGGAAACGAACACCACTGCCATTGTTTCCGATACAACCTGATAATAAAACTGCAATTAACGCAAAACCTAATATTCTGGTCACTATTTTTTTATCCATTCATATACTCCGAATAAGACATGCCTTTAAACTTCTTGAAACATTTTCCAAAATAATTGGGATCCGGTATACCTACCCGCTCAGCTGTAATATACATCAGCTCCCCCTCTTTTGCCAACTGACAAGCCTTTTCCATCCTTACTTTCGTTAAATACTCCACAAAACTCATGTTTGCCTTTTCTTTGAATTTACGACTTAAATAACTGGAATTAAAACCAAATTCTCCTGCAACGTAAGTTAAGTTCAAACCGGAGTCTGCATAGTTTTTATCTAAATAAGCAACAATCTCATCCGGCTTCACCGATTTGCTTTCTTCTCCCAAATGATTCCTATCTTCCGAATAATCCGGTATATTTCTAGGCTCTTCACTTTCCAACTTTTTCCGAATCCGTTCCAAAACCCCAACAATCTCTTGTTTGACTACGGGCTTTAGAACATATTCAAATACACCTATCCCAATGCATTCTTTGGCATAACTAAACTCGTCATGGGCTGTCAAAATCACTATCTTGAGCAAAGGATAACGCGCAATTGCCAATTTTGCAAAAGCAATCCCATCCATAAAAGGCATATGAATGTCCACAAAAGCAATATCAGGTCTAATTTCATCCATGATATTGATGGCCTCTATCCCACTTGCTGCCTCTCCGGCTACAACCATGTTATGAGATGCCCAGGGAATTGTTTTGCTTAAAATATTGCGTATCGCCTTTTCATCATCAATCAACATTACTTTGTACATCCAAGATTTCTCCTCTTCTATGGGATGGTAATTTTAAAATAATCTCACAAAAATAACCAGGCTTGCTATTTACTTCATAGATGTCTTCTTCACCATAATAATTTTGCAATCGCTCAATGGTTTTCTTTAAACCGAAACCACAACTTTTACTGGAACTTATCTTTTCTAACTCTGCCGGTTCAAAACCAACGCCGGTATCATACACCGAAATAAAAATACGTTCCTCTTTTTGCTTTACCGTGATTTTAATCAGACCCTCTTCTCCTTTTAGGCGCACACCATGATAAAGCGCATTTTCTACCAAAGGCTGTAAAATCAAACGGGGGACAATAATCTGTTTTACGTCCGTTTGAATCTCATAAATATCAGAAAATGTATCTTCGTAACGCAATTTTTGTAATGTCAAATAATGTTTGATGATTTCAATTTCTTCTGCTAACGTAATCTCACTATTCCCACTGCTTAAAAACTTACGGTAAAAAGCACCCAAGGCTTCAACAGCCTCATACACTTCCCCGCGTGGTTTCTCCAAAGCCAAATAACCAATGGTTTCTAACGTATTGTAAAGAAAATGAGGCTTTATCTGCTCCTGCATGGCCTCAAAGGATGCTTGCTGCATCGCTTTTTCTTTTTCAATCAGCTGTTCAATCAAATGATTTAATTCCACAAGCATGTCATTGTAACTGTCTTTTAGATGGCCGATTTCATCATTGGGCAAATCCATACTAACCCGTTTAAGCCAACCCTGCTTTACTTGCGTCATAGAATCCGACAAACGCTCCAATGGTTTTGTAATATAATAATTCATAAAAAATCTAAGAATCAAAAAACTCAAAATCGTAATGCCGGCAAACACACCAAAAAGTACCAGACTTTGGGTCGAAATATATTCCAAAAACCTCATTTCTTCAATAGCTACTACAACAAAAGGTGTTTCCTGCACATAAACACGGTAGATTGTTCTACCGGCCACTGTCATAAAAGCATCCACCCCATCCTCTACATCCCAATTGATACCCGAATAAAACGCTTGTACCGTTTCGTCTCCGCCAATAAAATAACCACTTTGTGTAAAATAAGCGATTCTCTGATTCCCATCTGACACATCTTGAATTGTGCGTTCCAACAGCTCCGAAGAATAATTCATCACCAATATACCAATCGGTTCTTGCGTTTCCACATCATTAATTTGGCGTATAAACGAAATCAAGGTCCGTTCTGTCGCCGTCCGAAAAACACCACCACCGTTGATGCGTAAAAGATAAGCACCTTGCAATGCCTCTATCTCCTGCCGCCAATTGCCATCACTTATCACACTTTCATTTACATGGGTGACCACGTTGGACATATGAATAAAATCATTGTCATTATTAAATATATAAATAGAAGAAAGGGCACTTTCATATATGGTAAATTCTTGCACTGCGCCTAAAGCCTGATGGGCCGAAATAGCGGTTTCTGCATCGTCACTTCGTAGAAAATTACGCACTTCCTGATTGTTAATCATCCACTTGCTGACCGTACCAATCCCCTCCAACTCCCGCTTAAAACTATTTCCAACAGAAGTAAGGGTGTTAAAATTGGTATTGATAATGTAATTTTGGGTACTACGATGTATAATAAATATATAAACCAAAATACTAAGCAACAAATATATAAACAAAATAAATATAAAAAGAATTCTAACTTTTTGGTTCAATTTCTGCTCAGAAAACCAGTCAATCATTCGGTCAATTCGTTTTCTCAAAATTACACTCCGCCTATATTCCTTTTAAAAACTCTTCCAATGTAATCCCACGCTCAAAAATCATTTGAGCTGCTTCTTGCCCTACATAACGATAGTGCCAAGGCTCATATATAATACCCGTGATATGTGACCTATCCTGTGGATATCGCAAAATAAAACCATAACGCCATGAATTTTCTTTGAGCCATTGGACCTCCGGCGTGGTTTCCTGCCTTTCATCAAGCATATCATAAGCAGGTGAAATAATATCCAAAGCCAAACCGGAAGCATGTTCACTATGTCCCGGCAAAGCTACGGATTTTTGTGTCTCCATAAAAGCATCCACCCAATCCAATCCTTTTGTATTCCATAAAACCATCGTTTCATTGAAAATAGCTCTCTGTTCTTCATAAGTACGGTGCGCTGAAATCAATTTTAAATCCAATCCCTCTGTAGCCGCATCCTCAAACATAGCCCGGGCGGAATCCACAATACGAACATCCACCTTATGCCCCGGTTGGAGCTCTGCCAATTCCGGTGTTTCTGCATCCAAAAACGGGTAAGTGCTATTGATCAAACGAAGATTCCAAGCAACCACTGACCCTACGTCATTTCGGCTGTCAAACGTTCCGTCCCGGCTCGGAATATCTTCTATCTTTATCTCAACATCTCCCCCTATTAAGCTCGGTAATCCAAGATCATCTGTTTGTAACATTTGATTGACCGCATATAAGCGTTCTCTCATTTCTTGATCATTTGCACGTTCTTCCCTTACAGCAAAATTCCAAAAGAAACCCGTTCCAAAACCTCCAAGGATACCACCCGCTATAAAACAAATCACTGCTACTTTTGATAATACGATTCGTTCTCTTTTGATTCTCATCACAACCTTTTTTGATAAAATAAAAGGAGTGGGAAAATTGTGAACATGAGAGTCCTTCCATTCCCACTCTACTTTGATTTTTTGTTAATCCCGCATATAACGCACTTCGAAAGTATCTATGGCAATTGGCTTATTGAAATATACACCTTGGGCATAACTACAACCCAGTTCTTTTAATACATTCAACTGATCAATGGTTTCCACACCATCGGCCACAACAATCGTGTCCAATTGGCGGCAGATATCAATCACCGCACGTGCCACAATTTGACTGCGCCGACTCACCACAATATTGGCAACAAGACTCGCATCTAATTTTAATGAATCAAAATCCATCAATGACAGCACAGAAAAACTAGAATGCTTTGCTCCAAAATGATCCAAAATCACACGAATATTGGTTTTCCGCATTTTATTACCAATTTCCGCCAACATTTCCTGATTAATATCATCATTTGTCTCGGAAATTTCAATTTCCAAATATTCACTGGTGATATGGTACTTCTCAATGAGTTCCAACATCTTTTCTGTAATATTTTCTTGTCTTAGTGTGGAACCGGAAAAATTGATTGCAATAGGGACCATCGGCAAATCTTCTCTGCTCCATTTCGCTATGGTTTTACACACTTCTTCAAAAATATACAAATCCAAATAAGAGGATAGATTGGTATCCTCCAACAAAGTCATATAACGCTCCGGATTCATCACACCTAAGTCTTTGTGATGATAACGTACCACCGCTTCCGCACCGGCAATGCGATCCGAATACAAATCAAATTTCGGAATCAAACAGACAATAAAATTGCCTACCTTAATATCTTCCAATAAATCTTCTTTGATAATCGGAACATGACGCCCTTTTTGAATGCGCTTGTAATACTTTTGCTTTTCATTGCGCATCATCTCATCTGCCTGAGTCACCAAATCTTCGGGGTTGATATCCGTTTTTTCCCAAGAATAGCCCATCGTCGCCAGTCCCAAACTAATGTGCTCCAGAAAATTATGTGCCTTATGAATGCCCTCCATAAAAGTCTCATAAGACGTGTTTTGAGAAAGAACCAAATATTCATCGCCATTGAAACGGAAAATCATATCCCCTTTGAAAAACTCTTCTAAAACCTCACCCACACGAATGACTACTTCATCGCCATAGTCCCGGCCGAACTCTTCATTAAAACTCTTCAAGCCATTTACATTCACAAATAATGCGCCCAAAGATTTTAGTTTTGTATATTGTAATTCCTCCAAATAATCTAAATAACTGTTGCGATTTAATAAACCTGTCATGCGGTCATGATAGCTTAAAAATTCCTGCTGCTTTTGCTTTTTAATCAGCACAATTGTTTCAGATGTCTGCAATAATAAAGCTCGTAATAAATCCATCGTGCAACCACCCCGATGAACATTTACCGCCGCCAACACAGCAGTCGCCCCATCTTCCAACTCTTGAAACACACTATAACTCTCCGCATTGGTATCCGTAATTGCCGCTGCCAACCAAGGCGGATATTCCTCTGCATTTAGCATTTTAATCTTATCTCGTACCCAAGGCACACCCTCATTGCACCACTCATAAATGCTCCGAATACCATCACTGTCTTTTTCGATGTAGTAGGCATATTCCGAATCATAATAATCTCGAACCATACTTAATACATCATTCATCATCTCAATCAAAGAACGCTGTGTTTGCTTTTTCACCATACTTGCCCCCCCCGATATATCTACCATATATCATTTATATCTCAAACAAAAAACCCTTAATTTTTTCATAAAGGCTATCTGTATCTAAACCGTACTTTTTCACCAACTCAACGGCCGGTCCAGACTCGCCAAACACGTCATTAATACCAATTTTTAAAACTTTGGTTGGAAAATGTTCCGCCAATACATCACATACGGCACTACCCAATCCCCCAATCACGGAATGCTCTTCTACTGTCACAACCTTGCCTGTTTCTCTAGCCGCAGCAATCACCAATTCCTGATCCAAGGGTTTGATGGTATGCATATTGATTACCTTTGCCGCAACACCATCTTTTGCCAAACGTTCCGCTACTTCTAAGCAATTGGCTACCGGCAAGCCTGTGGACACAATGGTTACATCCTTGCCCTCTCGCAATACAACACCTTTGCCCAACTCAAATTTATAATCCGGTCTATCATTAATCACAGGAACGGGCAAGCGACCAAAACGCATATATACAGGTCCTACGTGATCATAAGCTGCTTGTACTGCCGCTTTTGCCTCTATATCATCAGCAGGACTGATGACTACCATACCGGGAATGATTCGCATCAAAGCAATATCTTCATTACACTGATGAGATGCTCCGTCTTCTCCGACAGAAATACCGGCATGGGTTGCTCCAATTTTTACGTTTAACTTTGGATAACCAACCGAATTGCGCACCTGCTCAAAAGCACGCCCTGCTGCAAACATCGCAAACGTACTCACAAAAGGTACTTTTCCCGTAGTCGCCAAACCGGCAGCCACACCTACCATATTACACTCAGCGATTCCACAATTCACAAAACGTTCCGGATAAACATTTTTAAACACACTCGTTTTTGTTGCCGCCGCTAAATCAGCATCCAAAACCATGATATCATCATATTTTTCACCTAATTGTGCCAAGGCCTTTCCATAACTTTCTCTTGTTGCTATTTTTTTTACTTCTGACATAACAATCCACCTGCTTTCTCTAATTCCGCCATAGCCTCTTGGTATTGCGCCTCATTTGGAGCTGTACCATGCCATGCAGCTTTGTTTTCCATGAAAGAAACTCCCTTGCCTTTTACTGTCTTGGCAATAATCGCAGTGGGTTTCCCTTTCACTTCCTTTGCCTTTTTAAAAGCAGCGTCTATTTCATCAAAATCATTTCCGTTTATATTAATTACATGAAAATTAAAAGCCTCAAACTTTTTATCAATCGGGTAAGGTGAGTTTACCTCCGTAATGGCTCCGTCAATTTGTAGATTGTTGTTATCTACAATCACAACCAAATTGTCCAGCTTTTTATGACCCGCCAACATGGACGCCTCCCATACCTGACCCTCTTGAATCTCACCGTCACCCAATAAGGTATAAACACGGAAAGATGCTTTGTCCAATTGAGCGGAAATTGCCATTCCCACTGCTGCTGATATTCCTTGTCCCAAAGAACCACTGGACATATCCACACCGGGCGTACCTTTCATATCAGGATGCCCTTGCAAATAAGAACCCGTATGACGAAATGTCTTTAAATCTTCTACCGGGAAAAAACCCCGATTGGCCAGAGCCGCATAATAACCCGGACTATTATGCCCCTTTGACAATACAAAACGATCTCTATCTACTTTTCGCGGATTGTCCGGATCAATATTTAATTCCGCAAAATATAAATACGTGAAGATATCCGCCGCTGATAAAGAACCACCGGGATGCCCTGACTTTGCATTAAATACTGCTGTGATGATGCCTTTACGAACTTCATTTGCTGTTTGCTCTAACTGTAGCTTATTCATCAAAAAGCCTCCTAATTTTTAATCTCTATAGTATAGTATAACTTCCTCTGGATATGAGGTCAATATTACAAATCACGTCTTCCATCCAAAGCACGCAATAAGGTAATCTCATCTATATACTCCAAATCACCACCCACCGGTACCCCACTGGCAATCCGACTCACCCGAATGCCAACCGGTTTGATTAATTTACTAATGTACATGGCCGTCGTTTCGCCCTCTAAACTAGAATTGGTCGCAATAATCACTTCTTTCATCTCACCTTGCAAACGTTCCATCAACTCTTTTAAGCGAATATCTCCGGGGCCAATGCCTAACATGGGAGAGATGGCTCCATGTAACACATGATAAACCCCATAATACTTTCCGGTTTTTTCGTAAGCCGCCAAATCTCTGGGCGTTTCCACTACCATAATGGTACTTTGATCACGCTCTGCATTTTGACAAATCGGGCAAATTTCCCTGTCCGTTAACGTCTGACATTGACTACAATACCGCACATTTTCCCTTGCCTCTATCAAAGTTTTTGCAAGGATGTCCACCTGCTCTTTTGGCTGATTGATGATATAAAAAGCCAAACGCTGTGCCGACTTATTCCCAATGCCCGGAAGACGTGAAAACTCCTCAATCAAACGACTTATCTGCTTACTATAATAATCCATCTTTAAAATAATCCCGGCATACCTGACGACATGCCTCCTGTTAGTTTGCCCATCGCCGCACCGGATTCTTCATCCACCTTGCGCAAGGCCTCATTGGTCGCCGCCACAATCAAATCTTCTAACATCTCAATATCATCCGGATCAACAACTTCTTCTGCCAATTTCACTTTCAACAACTCCCGCTTGCCGGATACCGTTATCGCAACCGCCTGTCCACCGGCAGTTGCCGTAAATTCTTTTGACTCCATCTCCTTGGCTTGCTCTTCCATTTGACGTTGCATCTTTTGCGCTTGTTTCATCAAATTCGCCATATTACCCGGAACACCACCACCCGGAAATCCTCCACCACGTTTTGCCATTGTTTTATCCTCCTACGTTTTATGTCACTTCTGTAATATCAAAATTTATATTTTGAAAGCATTTTTCCAAATCGACATAATTTTGCTCAAAAGACTTCCCTTGGTCCACCATGTCTACTTGAATTTCTACTTTTTTACCGATTTTTTCCTGAATCATCTCTTCCAAGGCCTTTTTATTTTCACCTCTTATCATATAACCATAGGATATCTCATTTAAAAAAATCAAGCGGAGACAATTTTTGCTACCTGTAGTCAATTTAACCTTTTCACCGGCCAAATGTTGTTTCATAGGGCTGGGTAAACTGGCTACAATTGATCGAAAACTTTGTGCCACTGCTTTGATATCCTCCGGCACTGCCTCGGGTAATATCATCGGTGGTGGCGGCTTTTCTTCCACAGCCGCTACCACTTGGCTTGCCAACGGTATACTTGTACTTCTTTCATGGTATGTTTCATTGACCTTTTCTATTTTGTTTTCTAATACACGGATGCGTTCCAACAAGGAATCCGCTTGACTTTCCATCTCCGGTACGCATAACTTAATAAAAGCAACCTCCAACAACACCCGCTTTTGACTTGCAAACCTTAGTTTGTTTACCAATTCGGAAAGAACCCGAATATAACGAAGTAATGTTTCCGCTTCCACAAGCTTTGCTTCTTCTTTTAACAATTGCAAGCTTTCTGTCGTCACATCCAGTGTATTTTCTACCTGTCCACCCTCAATCTTAGCAGATGTCTTTAAGAGAATCAAGTTTCGCAAATACCAAGTGAAGTCCAAAGTCATCTGGGTTAGTTCCCGACCGTTCATAATTAATTCTTCCAGTATTTCCAGCGTCCCTGCTACATCACCTTTGATCACAAGGCGCAATAAACGACTAAACACCTCGCTATCTACCGTACCCAAAACTTCTAATACATTGTCATGGGTGAGGGTTTGCCCTAAATAAAATGCAATACACTGATCCAACAAACTAAGCGCATCACGCATAGAACCATCTGCTGCCTTAGCAATGTAATAAATGGCCTTTTCTTCTGCCACTACGTTTTCACCGGATATCAAATCCTGCATTTGTTTGGCTAACGTTTCAATTGGAATCCGCCGAAAGTCATATTGCTGGCAGCGAGACAAAATCGTTACCGGTATTTTATGGGATTCCGTGGTTGCTAAAATAAAAATCACATACGCCGGCGGCTCTTCTAACGTCTTTAACAAAGCATTAAAAGCACCTGTAGAAAGCATATGTACTTCATCAATAATATAAACCTTGTATTTTCCCTCCGTAGGGCGATATGCCACTTCCTCACGGATTTCACGAATGTTGTCTACCCCATTGTTTGATGCCGCATCTATCTCAATCACATTTAAACTGGCATTTTTGGCAATCGCCAAACACATACCACATACACCACAAGGATTGCCCTCCTGCGGTTTCTCACAATTCACTGCCTTGGCAAAAATCTTGGCCACCGATGTTTTTCCGGTGCCGCGCGTACCACAAAAAAGGTAAGCATGACCGATGCGGTTGGCTTTGATTTGATTTTGCAAGGTTGTCACAATATGTTCTTGTCCCTTAACACCGGTAAAAGTAGTAGGACGATATTTTCGATATAATGCTGTATAAGACATCAATAAAACCTCATTTTAATCTCCAAAACTAATGCCAATCAATCTAGCCTCTTTGATTAGGCTACCCGCCGGATCAACATATTTCAACTTTCCTGCTACATCTTCTAAAGGTATTTTTTGAATGTCACCACCTACCATGCCCACCATATAACCATAATCATGATTCAAAATCAACTCTGCACCGGTGGCACCCACTCGTGTGGCAAACACTCTATCATTAGCACAAGGAGAACCTCCCCTTTGGGTATGACCCGGTACGGTAATGCGCACCTCCTTGTCAGTCTTTGCCTGCAATTCTTCCGCCAGACGATATGCGACAGAGGGATGTTTTTGAAGTTTTGCTTTATATTCTTTTTTCTTTAGCACAATATCTTGCTTGGAAATTGCACCCTCTGCAACTGCAATAATCGTAAAAGACTTGCCCACTTGAGAACGGGTATGAATCACATCTACAACTTTATCAATATCATAAGGCAATTCCGGCAACAATATCACATCCGCTCCACCGGCAATCCCTGCATGTAACGTCACATGCCCCACTTTATGTCCCATGATTTCCACAATAAAAACCCGGCTATGAGAAGTTGCTGTGGTATGAATCCGGTCGATGGTTTCTGTTGCAATATTCACCGCACTTTGAAAGCCAAAGGTCATCTCTGTACCGTACAAGTCATTGTCTATGGTTTTTGGCAAAGTAATCACATTTAAACCCTCTTCACGAAGAAGATTGGCTGTTTTATGCGTACCATTGCCGCCCAAAATCACCAGACATTCTAAATTTAAACGTGCATAATTGGCTTTCATGGCATCAACCTTATCTAAACCATTTGCATCCGGCTCCCGCATCAATTTAAAAGGCTGCCGCGAAGTGCCCAAAATCGTACCACCAACTGTCAAAATCCCGGAAAATTCCCGCTCTGTCAACATCTCATAATGCCCATAAATCAAACCTTTATAACCATCGCGGAACCCATAAATTGTCACATCATCACGCTTATGGAAAAGGCCTTTTACCACGCCACGCATCGCCGCATTTAAAGCTTGACAATCACCACCACTGGTTAACATTCCAATTTTTAACATCCCAGTTATCTCCTTTTTTATATCAACGAGCAAGCACCTCTGCTCCCTCATTGGTAATCAATACCATATACTCTATCTGCGCAGAAAGACCACCATCTTTTGTATAAGCAGTCCATCCATTATCTTCATCAATAAAAAAGTCTGACGTCCCTTCATTAATCATAGGTTCAATGGTAAAAATCATGCCCGGCACCAACAACATCTCCGTTCCTTTGGGGGATACATAACTCACAAAGGGATCCTCATGAAACGCTAAACCAATACCATGACCGCCGATATCTATGACCACAGAATAACCGTTGGCCTCTGCATGGGTGTTTATCGCATCGGCAATATCGCCCAAATACCCCCAAGGTTTTGCCTGTGCTAAACCTAGGTTAACACACGCTTCCGTCACTTTTAGCAAACGCTGTGCTTCCTTTGAAATTTCACCAATGGCAAACATACGAGAGGCATCCGAAAAATATCCCTCATAATTTGTAGAAACATCCACATTGATAATGTCACCCTCTTGCAGAATATGTGCCGCATCCGGAATGCCATGACAAATCTCATTGTTGATAGAAGTACATACACTTTTGGGAAATCCCTCATAACCAAGCGGCGCAGGTATAGCACCATTTTCCGTAGTCACTTGGTGAACAATTTGATTGATTTCTTCCGTACACATACCGGCTTTGATTTTTTCTGCCACTGTATCCAAAACCAAGGTATTAATCACAGCACTTTTTTTTATTCTTTCTATCTGCATCGGTGTTTTTAAAATCTCAATGTCCGGAACGATTTCTCCCTTTTTCTTATGGAGTTTGATGCGATTTTCAATCGGACCGTGACATATTTTATATTTTTTGCCACTCCCACACCAACACGCCTTGTTTCTTTCCATTTATACGTACCTTTCTTTATTTATATTCGATGAATAAACAAACCACTACGCAACTTAGGCTCAAACCAAGTAGATTTTGGCGGCATCAGCAAATTCGCATCCGATACTTCAAACAATTCTTCTATGGTGGTCGGATACATCGCAAAAGCGGCACCGCCATTTTTGTCAATTGCATCAATTAAAGGCAATACGCCACGTATACCACCAACAAAATGAATACGTGTGTCCGTCTTAATATCCACAATACCCAAAAGAGGTGCTAAAATATTGTCTTGCAAAATCGAAACGGCCAAACCTGCCACCGGATCGTCTGAAATCACGCCCTCTTTTGCTTTCACACGATACCATAGGCCATCTAAATACATAGATACCTCTTTCTTACTTTTCGGCTTTACGTAAACTGCCTCTCCGTCAGAAACAATAAACCGTTCTTGCAACAAGCCTAAAAATGCCTCCGGCGTATGACCGTATAAATCTTTCACCACACGGTTATAAGGCCAAATACGCAACTCATCTTCCGCAAAGAATACGGATAAAAAATAATTAAACGCTTCCTTACCTGTATAACCCGGATTTTCTTTGCGCCGTTTCAAACCAACTTTTACCGCCGATGCCGTACGATGATGCCCATCCGCAATATAAATACGATCAATCGCAACAAATGTTTCTGTAATTTCTTCTATTTGATCCCTATCTGCGATAACCCATACCTGATGCCGAATACCATCTTCACAAGTAAAATCATATACTGACTTTTTTTGTTTTATTTTTTGAAACAATCGGGTCAAATTTTCCCTGCGCCGATAAGCCAAAAAAATCGGGCCGGTCTGTGCATTACACACATCAACATGACGTATACGGTCTAATTCTTTATCATCACGTGTTTTTTCATGTTTTTTAATGATATCATTTAAATAATCATCAATGGAAGCACAACCAACCAAGCCTGTTTGGGTACGTCCATCCATCGTCAAATCATACAGATAAAAGGAGGGGGTTTCATCTTGAATAAAAGAGCCATCTGCTATCATTTCCTCTAGTGTTTCTCTCGCTTTTTGATATACCATCGTCGAATACATATCCATATCATCGGGAAACTGCGTTTCTGCCCGATCAATCCGCAAAAAACTAAGGGGCTGTTTTTCTACCTCCGCTTTTGCCTCTTGGCGACTATACACATCATAAGGTAACGCCGCTATTTTCTCTGCCAATGCCCGACGAGGGCGAATGCCGGGAAACGCTTTTATCACTGCCATGCTGTTTTTTCTCCTTTTTTTCATCTGCTAAAATTCATAAGCATCTGTAAATTTTGTTCGAAATTTATACCATCATTGTAATCTATATCTTCCGCCACTGCATTGCGGAGAGATTTCTCAATAAAATCGCCTGCCAACCCCACTGTTTGGCCCAAATCATCACCCCTTACCATACCACCAACCAGCACCGAAGCAAACAAGTCACCGGTACCGGAAAAACTAGCGTCTACATAAGGAAAATCAATTAATTTGCGTTCTGTATCTGTGGCAATAAAATTGCCCATCCGTTTTTCTTTTGTTGTTTCATCCAAAAATCGAATGCCGGTCACCACTACTTGCTTTGTGCCTTTTCCCAACAACACCTCTGCCATGTGCTTTATTTTCTTTAAGAGCACCGCAGTTTCAGCAATCGTCAATACTTCTGCCACATCCTGGTCCACCAAAAGGCACAACTCTGTCAAATTCGGTGTAACAACATCCGCTTCTTTGACCAATGCTTTCATACGTTCCAGTAAGGATGTACTAAACATATCATAAAGTATACCGTCGTCCCCCATAATTGGGTCAACCAAAAGAAATGTATCTTTTTGATGAAATACTTCCAGAAAAGAAAAAATATGCGCAATCTGCCGTTCATTGGTCACAAAACCGGTATAAATACCTTTAAAACAAACATCCAACTTCTGCCACTCTTCTGTAAATTTGGGCATGGTTTCTACCAAATCCAAGCAATAATAGCTGGGGAATCCGGTTTGTGCGCTCAATACCGCTGTGGGCAAAGGACAACTTTGCGCTCCCATCGCCGACAACACAGAGATAGCCGCTGTTAATGAACAACGACCAAATCCCGATAAATCATTTATGACTGCTACTTTTCTATTCATCATCACCATGGTGAATTCTCCTACCAAAAACCTTGCTGAAATGCATCTTCTTTCGCCGGCTTCAACACAATGGCTGAATAAGCCCCCATATTCACCACAACCTCACCATCCTGGATATAAACCTTATCTAAATCTGTCGTATAACCACTTTCATAAGTGTACATCACCCGCTTCATAAGACCCGTAGCAGGTAGTTCTGCAATCCAAGCCGGTATCGTCAATTGTTTTACTTCTGTGGTATTGTTTAAAGCTACCAAAATCTGCTCATCCTCATTAAAACGGGCATAAGAAAACATACCATCCTCCCAAGTCAATACCCGCAAAGAACCTGTTCGCAAAACTGAACTCTCTTTTTGTATTTGAATCATCGCTTTATGAAACGCAATGAGATCATGGTTTTCCTTACCCCAAGGATAAGTACGGCGATTGTCCGGGTCTGTAAAACCACATAATCCCGCCTCATCTCCATAATAAATGGTCGGAGCACCTACCCAGGTAAATTGAAACACAACAGCCTCTCGCATCACAGCTAAATTTACATTTTCCTCTGCCGCCTTGTGCCCCCAATAATCCACACGACCTACCTTGTGATTGGTTCTAGTCAAAAAACGAGAATGATCATGGTTTGATAATTCATTCATCGCCACCTGCAACGAAGCGGGCAACATCGCCGCCATATGGTGACAAATAGACTTTACAAAAATATCTGCATTGTTTTGCAAATCCCCACGCCGCTCATCACTATGTTTTTCCATGCCTGTTAAAAACCAAGAAATCGGCTCCATAAAAGCATCATAATTCATCACAGTATCCCACTCATCCCCCAACAACCACTCGCCGGGATCACCATAATGCTCCGCTAAAATCAACGCTTTTGGATTGGCTGATTTCACCTCCTGGCGAAACCATTTCCAGAATTGATGATTGTAATCGTTACTATAACCCAAATCTGCCGCCACATCTAAGCGCCAACCGTCCGCATTGTACGGCGGCGATACCCACTTCCGGGCAATGTGAAATATATATTTTCTCAAACAAGCAGAATCTTCATAGTTGAGTTTCGGCAAAGTACTGTGCCCCCACCAACCATCATAATTTTCATTGTAAGGCCAATCGGTTTCTTCTTCCTTAAAAAAACGGAAAAAATGACGATATTCACTGTCAGCACTTACATAAGCACCTTTTTTATACTGCTCCTGCTGCTCATAAATACGTTCCCGATCCATCCACTTATTAAAAGAACCACAATGATTGAATACGCCGTCTATAATCACGCGCATACCACGCTTGTGCATTTCTTCTATCAGTTTTACAAAAAGCGCATTGCTGGCACTTAAATTTGCATGATCACCCGTCCGTTTTTGGTATTTTGTGGCAGTGATATTTCCATATGCTCCGGCAGCAACCGTCTCACCACCATCTTTTACAATCACACCATAATGAGGGTCAATGTTGTCATAATCTTGAATATCATATTTATGATTGGACGGCGAAACAAAGAGAGGATTGAAATAAACCACCTCAACCCCCAAATCTTCTAAGTAATCTAACTTGTCTAACACGCCCTGAATATCACCGCCATAAAAGCGATGCACATCCATATAAGCCGGTGGTTCATCCCAGTTTTCAACTTTCTCACTGGGTTTATCAATATAAATATATTCACCATTTACCACATCATTGCCTGGGTCACCATTATAAAAACGATCCACAAATATCTGATAAGTAACGGCTCCTTTCGCCCAATCCGGCGTAGAAAAGCCCGGAACGATCCGAAACTTATAATAGTCATTGAGATGTTCAATCACACCGAGACGATTGTAATAATAACATTTTTCGTTTTTTACCACGCTAAAATAGTAGCTGAATACCTCTGTACCTAACGTCCAATCAATCTCATAGTAATCAAAAAAGCCCTTTGTGAAGAGCTTATGCATCTCGTGAGACTGCTCTTCTACCATCAACAAAACCGTGTCAACATCATCTTTGGCTGTGCGGAAACGAATACGAATCCGCTGATTTTCATCGGGCTCCATCGGCAAAACATATTCTGCTGTACCGTCACTAAATAATGCATCTAAATTCATATCTCTCTCCTCAGGGAGAAGCTAACTTATAAATCAACTTAGAACAACGTTGCTCTACCGCTTGAATCTATGTTAAAAAGGGCTTCAAACTCACTTCCGGTAATTTTTTCTTTTTCTAGCAATAACTGAGCACAAGACTCTAAAATACTGTCATTTTCTAATAGTATCCTCTGCGCACGTAAATAGCAGTCATCAATAATACGCTTAATTTCATCATCAATAGATGAGGCTACTTTTTCACCATAACCCCGTGAAGTCTTGCCAAAGTCACGACCAACAAATACTTCCTCACTATCGTTGTCATAATTAATCAAACCCAGTTTTTCAGACATACCAAACTTTGTAATCATGGACTTCGCAATCGCCGTCGCTTGTTTTATATCCTGAGACGCACCTGTGGTGATGTCATCAAACACCTTTTCTTCCGCCGCACGTCCGCCTAAAGAAACCGTAATCTCTTCTAACATCCGTCCTTTGGTGTTGAACATATAATCATTTTCCGGCAAAGGCATCGTATAACCACCTGCACCGCCTGTCGGAATAATAGAAACACTGTGAACCGGTCCTACTTTTGGTAACATGTGGAATAAAATGGCATGGCCTGCTTCATGGTAGGCCGTAATCTTTCGCTCTTCCTCGGAAATAATATGACTTTTTTTCTCTGTTCCAATGCCTACCTTAATAAAAGCACTGCGAATATCTATCTGACTCAAATAAGCCCGTTGACTTTTCGCTGCCAAAATAGCAGCCTCATTTAATAGATTTTCCAAGTCTGCACCTGTAAAACCGGCCGTTGTCTGCGCTACCTGACGCAAATCAACATCATCACCCAAAGGTTTGTTGCGTGCATGTACTTTTAAAATCTCTTCTCTACCACCTACATCCGGACGACCTACTACAACATTTCGGTCAAAACGCCCCGGACGTAAAATCGCCGGATCCAAAATATCACGACGATTGGTTGCCGCCAACACAATAATGCCCTCATTCACACCAAAGCCATCCATCTCTACCAATAGCTGGTTCAAAGTCTGCTCGCGTTCGTCATGGCCGCCGCCTAAACCACTACCCCTACGTCTTGCCACTGCATCAATCTCATCAATAAAAACAATACAGGGCGCATTTTTCTTGGCATCTTGAAACAAATCACGAACACGGGAAGCACCAACACCAACAAACATCTCTACAAAGTCCGAACCGGAAATACTAAAGAACGGTACACCTGCCTCACCGGCTACCGCCTTGGCCAACAAGGTTTTTCCTGTTCCCGGAGGTCCTTCCAAAAGCACACCTTTGGGAATACGGGCACCTACTTGTACGTATTTTTTTGAGTCCTTTAAGAAATCAACAATTTCTTCCAAATCGTCTTTTTCTTCTTTCAGTCCCGCCACATCCGAAAATTTCACCTTGACATCTTGTTGGTTGTTCATCTTCGCACGGTTTTTGCCGAAGTTCATCGCCTTGTTGTTGGCACCACTATTTTGCCGATTCAGCAACATAAAAAGCAACAATACGACCACCATCGCAATAATAATCGGCATAATCGCCGTAGTCAACCAACTATCCTGAGGTACATCCGACATCTCAAATCGAATATCTTGTGCAACCAAGAAATCTCTAATTTCATTGACATCAGAGACAACCACTCTTTTTTTGCTATCATCTGTCAAAGTAACCTGAACCACACCCGTTGGTACCGCACGGTTTTGTGTAATGTATATCTCCGTTATACTACCTGCTTCCAACTCTGCTTGAAATTGTTGAAACGAAATTTCTTGCACAGAGTTTGTGACTTGGTTGGCAAGCCATAAGCCTAGTAATACGATTACCACAACTACAACCAGAGTTGCACCACCAGCACCTTTGTATCTTTGATTATTCACCTATTGGTCCTCCATCTATACTTCTCTATAATTGGCCTACTCTAAGCCCTCTACCACACCAATGTATGGCAAGTTTCGATATTTTTGCGCATAGTCAAGACCGTAGCCTACTACAAATTCATCGGGAATCGCAAACCCCAAATAATCAATATTTACTTCTACTTCCCGCCTATCCGGCTTATCTAATAAACTACACAAATTCAAAGAGGCAGGATGTCTTTTTTCTAACACATCCAATAAATAATGCAAGGTACGACCGGAATCAATAATATCCTCTACAACCAATACATCCTTGCCCTCAATGGCATCATCTAAATCTTTGGCAATCCGCACAACTCCACTGGATACCGTACCGGAACCATAACTACTCAAACACATAAAATCAAGAGATACAGGCACCTTAATATGTTTTGCTAACTCACACATAAAAAAGGCTCCACCCTTTAAAACACAAATCAGATGTAACTCTTTGCCTTGATAAGCTTTTGTGATTTCTTCACCTAATTTTTCAATCCTTGCTTCTATTTCTTTCTCGGAAATCAATACTCGAATTGTCTCTGCCATTTTACATCTCCTCCGTAATTGTAATCCTCAATACTCTTTTTGTTTTTTCTGTGATTTGATACGCAGCGTTTGTACGATAACCCACAATCCAAACAATCTCTTGTCCGTCTGCGATTAAAGAAATTTGCGCTCGAAAGTTGATAGGGATTTTTTCATTTATGAAATAAGACTTTATTTTTTGTCTATTCCCTGCACAATCAATGGTTATAAAGTCTCCCGGTTGTCTACTCCGAATCAATAACCCGTTTTTCATTATATCATAATCAAAGAATTTAGTATAGGGAAATTGGCTGTACATATCCGGCGTAACTTCACTCGGTTCCAGAATGCACATTTCCATCTTTAACTTATGCTCAAAACTTAAAATTTCCTTATTTTTTTTTTGCAGCAACACCCCTATGTATATGCGGCAAGCTCTCATTCCATATGGCAAATCAATGGAACGGCCCACTTGTTTAAAAAACAACGCACAAACCGATTCAATATGCTTTTTACTGATGTCTTTACCTTGGCCACTCACCTGATACAATGCTTTTTGAATCAAATGGGTTTGCACTATTTCCGGATAACGGATATATAATTCTTTTTCAATGAGCAAACCAGAGTTTTTATCCTTGGTTGCACACTTCTCATAGGCCAAATCAACTTGATTTTGCAAGTACGCTTCTACCTCCGCTAGTCGTTTCATACTCTCATTGATATGCACAATTGCTTGTGTATTGATTTGCTCCAATTGCGGTATAATCTTTTTTCGCAAACGATTCCGTGTAAAGTTGATATCTTCATTTGTTTCATCAACACAAAAAGGCAATTCCCGTTGACATAAATATGCTTCGATTTCCTCTCTGGTCAAAGACAACAAAGGCCGAATATAAGCACCATAGATGGGCCGTATGCCCACCATACCACGGATTCCTGTGCCACGAGCCAAATGCATCAATAAGGTTTCCGCATTGTCATTTTGATGATGGGCCAAAGCAACTTTATTGCTTTTTGTTTTGTCCATGGCATCCGCAAAAGCTTGTCTGCGTTTGACACGCCCTGCTTCTTCCACGGTCATCTTTGCTTCCTTTGCAAAAGCAGAAACATCTTCATGATACACAAAATACGGAACTTGTAGATCTTGGCATAGTTTTTCTACAAATACTTCATCACGGCAAGCCAATTCACCACGCAACCCATGATTCACATGAACGACGGTAATGGTACAATTTCGTTTTTCTCGCAATTTTAACAGGACAAAAAGCAGGCATACCGAGTCTGCACCACCCGAAACACCTGCAATGATTTTATCACCTGTTTCAATCATTTTATGCTGATTAATATAATCTAACACTTTCTTTTCTATCATGAAGAGATTTTAACATTATTTCGACTTCGTCGCAAGTAATCCATGATCGCCTTAATCTTGATCAGGCACAATCGTCGTAATCGTTCCGTCTTGGGCAATTTCTAATTCCGTGTATTTAATACAACGCAAATAAGTCACCCCATTCGACATCGAACTATCATGATAGAATAGATACCATTTATCTTTAAATTCTACAATATAATGATGGGTCGTCCAACCAATTACCGGCTCCAAAATACGGCCTTTATAAGTAAAAGGACCCAAAGGACTATCACCTTCTGCGTAAACAAGATAATGGGTATCACCCGTCGAATAAGATAAATAGTATTTTCCATTGTATTTATGCATACATGGCCCCTCAAAATATCTTCTATCTGTATCAGAAGCTTTCAAAGGCTTTCCTTCTTCATCTAAAATTTGAATCTCTCGAGGTGCCGTTTTATAAGTGAGCATATCTTCGCTCATCTCTGCCACATAAGGTCCCATCGCAGGCGCATCCCCCTGAGGACCATCCATACCTACTTCACCTGAAAACGGTACAAATTGCCCTGTCCGCCATTTTTCCAATTGGCCACCCCACATACCACCAACATACATGTAAGAACGATTGTTTTCATCCCTAAATACCGCCGGATCTATGCTGTAACTACCGGGAATATAATTCTCTTCCGCCTGAAAAGGTCCCATCGGCTTATCACCCACCGCAACGCCAATACGAAAAATACCATCTTTATCTTTTGCCGGAAAATAAAAATAGTATTTACCGTTTTTATAGGCTGCATCCGGTGCCCACATTTGCTCCGTAGCCCAAGGCACATCCTTGATATGTAAGGCTTCCCCATGATCCACGCAAGGTGCGCCAATATCATCCAATGATAACACATGATAATCTACCATTTTAAAATGGTCTCCTTTACCATCATCCAGCCCCATATTCTCCAAATCATGAGAACCGTAAATATATATCTTATCCTCAAACACATGGGCTGATGGATCTGCTGTGTACATATGGGTTACCAAGGGTTTATGAAACTCTGATTTTTTCACCATTGTAAGTCTCCTATTTTCATTAATTTATAACCAATCTCTTATATCACAGTGTACCATAAAACACCATTTGTAGCAAAAACATATACAATACAGTTCCGCCACCAATACTCAGCAATATATTGTGTTTCCATTTGTGCACAATTGCTACAAACACACCGGCAATCAACTCCGGCAAACCAAAGGGCGCAAATTGCAATGAAACATGACGAATACAATATATCACTAACATACCTATCATCCCAAAGGGCAAAACCTCACCAAGGTATTTTACAAATTTTGGCGTGGTTTTACCTATCGAAAACAAAACAAAAGTCAAAGAACGAGTCAATAGAGTGCCCACCGCTACCACTCCAATGGTTAATAAAGCCTGTGTGGTTGATAATGTCATGGCTCCGCCTCCCTTTCAACTCTGCTGTTTCTTCGATACAAAATTGCCAAACTAAAAAATATCGCAATCATAGAAAAAATAACAAAATTTTCTGAACCAAATAGCAATAGACATAACAGCGATAGCCCCAAACCCAAAAGAGCCGGAAGATGCTTTTTCGTACTCTCCCATTGCTCAATAAAAATCACAATAAACAATGCCGTCATAGCAAATTCTATGCCTGTATAATCAAAATCCAGCAACGTACCCGCCACATTACCCAATAAACTTCCTAAAACCCAATACAGATGATTCAAAGCTGCAATAAAAAACCGGAACCACTTTCGATTCACACCCTGAGGCGACTCTGCCACACACAAAAGAGAGTAGGTTTCATCCGTTAATGAAAAAATCATATAGGGTTTTAGCTTTCCGCTTATGGAAAATTTCTCCAATAGAGAAAAGCCGTAAAACAAATGACGTGCATTGACTGTCAGCGTTAATAACAAGGCATTGAATAAACCAAAAGGACTTGCCAAAAGCTCAATGACAACAAACTGCATGGCACCGGCATAAATAAAAACACTCATCAAAAAGGCCCATCCTACATGATACCCAATACGACTGAGTAATACACCAAAAGCTATGCCTAAAAACAAATATCCCATCAAAACCGGTATTGTAAGAGGTAATGCAGCTCTTAACGCTTTTCGTCTCATCCCTTTTCTCCATTATTTCACACACAAAAGAAAGTTGCCTCCTGCAAAGGGGGCAACAAACGAATATCCTAATCAATCGGTCTAAATATAATAACATCCGGCTCAACCAAGCCCAAGACTTCTTCCGCCATAATACGCACATGCTCATCCGTATGTGCAAAGGCTTCAAATTCTTCTATCTCCGCCGCACGTCGCTCCTGATAACGAATTTGTACCAAAAGCTCTTCCTCTTGCTGCTGCAACATACGACTACGCTCTATAATTGAAATCGAATGAACGCCCAAAACTGTCATCAAAACCAAGAGTACAATTGTAATCAAAATCATACTCCTTTTATGACTTGTGCCACGTCGCCTTTTTCTCCCCGACAACCTTGACGCGGCCCTAGTATTTGCTGATGTACTTCCAGACTTTCTAGCTGTACTTTCCATACGCAAAAACCTTCCCCGTACTAATTTTCCCCCGAAGTCAACAAAAGACGTCCCCAAACGCCTTGTCTCATCAACCTATATAAGTATATACTAACCTGTTTCTGTATATATTTCAAGCACTATTTACAAAATCACAAAGAGTCCGATTCGCAAACCAACGCAAAACCACTGACTTACACATACCGAAACATCTCTTTTGCCTCTTCTTTTTTAGTCGTTTCTTCCAATTTTAAAACTTCTGCTTTCACAGATTTTGTACCAAATTGTATCTCAATCACATCACCCGGTTTCACCTGCACCGAAGCCTTTGCCACACTGTCATTGACCCATACCCGGCCGGCATCACAGGCTTCATTGGCAACTGTCCGACGCTTAATCAAACGGGATACTTTCAAAAATTTATCTAAGCGCATCACATCGCTCCTTTTTATGATAACACTAGGAAATTGAAACAGTTTCCTATAAAATGACAAAGGGGCTGTATCACAGCCCCTAATAATCAAAAATCATATCGCTTATTTTTCGTTTACTGCACCTTTTAAAGCTTGTCCCGCTTTAAATTTTGGAGCTTTGCAAGCAGCAATCGTCATAGGCTTGTTTGTTTGAGGATTTCTACCCTCACGTGCAGCTCTCTCACTCACTTCAAAAGTACCAAAACCAATCAATTGAACCTTATCACCTTTTTTAAGTTGACCTGTAACTACGTCAACAAAAGCTTTCAGTGCTTTTTCAGAGTCTTTCTTAGAAATTTCGGCTTTTTCTGCAATAGCTGCTACTAATTCAGTTTTGTTCATCAATATTTCCTCCTGGTATTATATCACTATAATATTTTTTTGCTTTGGTGGTAAAACCACACTCTCTCCTCTGTATCGCTTTGGCTGAGAAGTTCGCTCTATATATGTTATAACGGTTTCTACCTAGTTTGTCAAGGAAAGTCTGCTATTTTCTAGTAATTTCTAATCATTTATAACATTTTGTGTATCATGCTCAATATTTCCGTACCTAACTTGGCTGACTTTTCCTCTGCATCAGCCAAAGATTTGCCTTTTACACCGTAATAAAACTTGACTTTTGGTTCGGTGCCCGATGGTCTAACACAAAGCCATGCATCCTCCGATAAATCATAATATAAAACATTGGATTTTGGTAATCCGGTTTTACTTTCTTCACCGGAAATCATATCCCGCACATAGTCTTTGCTATAATCTCTAAATTTTGTTATCAGCAAACCGGCAATGGACATTGGTGGATTTTTTCGTAAGGTTTCTAAAATATCTTTTATCTTTTCCAAACCCGCAATGCCTTTTAATTCAATCGCCTTAATATCATCCTTGTAATAGCCATAACGTTCATACAAATCCAACATCGCATCCCAAAGAGTCATCCCCTTGGTTTTATAATAAGCAGCCGCTTCACACAATGCCATCGTCGCCACAATGGCATCCTTATCCCTCGCGTAAGTACCAATCAAACAACCATAACTTTCTTCAAAACCGAATAAATATGTTCCCTTTCCACTTTTTTCAAATCCTAAGATTTTTTGACCGATAAATTTAAATCCTGTCAAAACCTCCATCAACGCTACACCATAATGCTGCGCAATCGAATCTGCCAAATTGCTGGTCACAATGGTTTTTATAAGCACACCATCTTCCGGAAGACCTTTTAACGTTTTTCTCTGACCAATTACATAGTCCGCAAGCAAGCAGCCTGACATGTTGCCTGTCAGGTTGTGATACACACCATCTTTATCTCTCACACGAACCCCAAGCCGATCTGCATCCGGATCCGTCACCAAAACAATGTCTGCATCTATCTCTTTCGCCAATTTCAGACCCAATGTAAAAGCCTCATCGGCTTCCGGATTCGGATAGGAAACGGTTGAAAACTCACTATCGGGCAATTCTTGCTCTTTTACCACATAAACATGTTCAAAACCAAGCTCCTTTAAAATACGTCTGGCAGGGATATTTCCCGCACCATGCAAAGGGCTATAAACAATTTTTATATCTTCTTGAGCTGCATCTATGGCCCATTGATTCAAAACCTGTTTTTTCAGCTCGCCGATATAAGCATCATCTATTTCTTTGCCTATTATTTCAAACAAACCCGCAACTTTGGCCTCAGCTTCTGTTGTAGTCTTTAAAGTCGTATAATCAACAATCGCTTCTACTTGCGCCATAATCCCTGTATCATGAGGTGGTGTAATCTGTGCACCGTCTTCCCAATACACCTTATATCCATTGTAATCCGGCGGATTGTGACTGGCGGTTATATTGATTCCGGCAATACATTTTAGTTCACGCACAGCAAAGGACAACTGCGGTGTAGGACGCAAGGATTCAAACAAAAAAGCCTTGATACCATTGGCGGCCAAACAAAGGGCAGCCTCTTTGGCAAATTCCGGAGATAAACGACGAGAATCATAAGCAATCGCTACTCGCTTATTTTCTACATGACACAAATTAATATAATTTGCCAAACCTTGGGTTGCCTTTCGCACAATGTAAAAATTCATGCGATTTGTTCCTGCCCCAATAATCCCCCTAAGACCTGCTGTTCCAAATGCTAAATCTGCATAGAATCGCTCTTTTATCTCTTTCTCATCATTTGCAATCCCTTTTAGCTCATCCTTGGTTGTTTGGTCAAAATGAGGATTGTTTAACCATTCTTCATATCTTTTACGGTAGTCCATTCTTCCCCTCCTAATGTCTGCACGCTATTTTAATATCCGCTCTGTCACATATTTTAATAAATACGCTTTCTCATTGTGCGCCGGCTCATCCAGCACCAATTCTAGCAACGTGTTTAAAACCACCCCTACGTCCTTACCCGGTTTCATACCAAGTTCCAATAAATCATTGCCTGTAACCGCCAAGTCTTGCAAATTTACACATTGTTCTTCTGCCATAATTTTATGATAAATCTCACGGACTTGTACAATATTTTCCAGTTTTTCTCGTTTTTGATACGCACTTTGCGCTTTGGTATCAGCCAATCGAACCGCCAAAAAATAAGGAAACATATCCACGCCAATACGATTGATTGCATGGCGAACATTCCTTTGAGTCGGATAAAAACGATAATCATGATAACGTACCAATCGGATTACCTTTTTTATAGTATCTTTATCAAATCGCAAGCGATGCATCACTTCATTGGCAATTTCCTCACTCAGTGCCCCATGCCCTTTAAAATGATCCACACCCGCTTCATCTGTTGTTTTCATCTGCGCCTTACCCATATCATGGAAAAGCACGGCTAATCTCAAAATCTTATCTTTTTTAATGGCCCTTAGTGCATATAATGTATGAATTGCTACGTCATATTGATGATGCGGGGTATTTTGCTCTACTCCAACCATAGCGTCATATTCCGGTAATACCTCTTTGGTAATACCCAGTCCGTAGGCTTCATGCAATTTTTCCGGATGATCGGAAATCAACAGTTTCACCAGTTCTACCTGAATCCGTTCTGCACTTATTTTTGCTAAACTAGGAGCCAAGTCCCGCATCGCCTCAGCAGTATAATGTTCAATTTTAAAATTTAATTGTGCCGAAAAGCGAATGGCACGCAATATCCGCAAAGCATCTTCTTGAAAACGTTCATGGGCTTCTCCTACACAACGAATTGTATGGACATTTAAATCTCTCATACCTCCCGTTACATCCACCAATCGAACCGCATCATTATATGCCATCGCATTCATCGTGAAATCTCGCCTTTTTAAGTCTTCTGCCAAATTATCTGTAAAAGTAACGGTCGTTGGATGACGGCCATCTTCATAAATTCCATCCATGCGATACGTTGTCACTTCAAAGGAATCACGCCCCAAAATCACCGTTACCGTTCCATGTTCAATGCCTGTATCCACAGTATGGCGAAAATATTTTTTTATTTCTGCCGGTGTAGCTGATGTGGTAATATCCCAATCCTCAGGTTCCTTTGCTAAAATAGCATCCCGCACACAACCGCCAACGGCATAGGCCTCATACCCATGCATCTGCAAATTGCTAATGATGAAGCTCACTTTGCCCGGTAATTCTATTTTCATCTTCTTCTAACTCCTCAACATCACGTAATTTTCTACTAATCGCCCTACTGCGCGTACCGGCAATCTCTTCTAAGGTTTTATCAACCGTTTGAATCTGTTTGCGTGCTTTATCCAACAAATCGCCAAATTTGTTAAACTCCAATTTTACAGAACGCAATGTATCCCACACCTCCATAGAACGCTGCTCAATGGCTAAGGTTTTAAAACCCATTTGCAAGGAACTCAAAAAAGCAGAAAGGGTCGTAATTCCTACAACTGTCACCTTATATTTATCACGAAGCTCCTCAAATAAACTTACATTTTGTACCACTTCCGCATAAAGTCCCTCCGTAGGCAAAAACATCAAAGCAAAATCCGTTGTCTTAGGCGGCACGATATATTTATCATGAATCTCTTTGGCAAATGTACGAATCCGTCCGGCGATCGCCTTACGAATCTCATCAATTTCTTGTTTCTCTTTGGCTTCCAAAAGCCGATTATAGTCTTCTATGGGAAACTTTGAATCAACGGGCAATAAAAGGGGAACATCCTCTCTGCCGGGTAATTTAACCGCAAACTCCACACGCTTATTATCACTAATCTCCACATTCATTTCGTATTGACTGGGTGCTAAAATATCCGAAAGTAACTTCTCCAAGCGAATCTCCCCGTAACTGCCTCGCTCTTTTACATTAGTTAACACATTTTTTAAACTTTTGGTGTCCGCAGCAAGATTACGCATCTCCCCAAGACCTTGTTGTACACTGTCCAGCTGCTTGCTCACCAACTCAAACGACTTCGCCAAACGTGACTCCAAGGTTTTTTGTAATTTTTCATCCACTACATGCTGCATCTGATCTAAGCGCTTTTCATTGCTATCTTGCAAAGACTGCATCCTACGCTCTAAGGTTTTGCTAATCTCTTCACGACTACGCTGTAGTGCCCGGTTTACACTTTCTTGAATCACGGCAAAGCGTGAAAATTGCTCTCTTGTGCCGGTTAGTAAAATCAAAATAATCACAAGCAGCAAAACGACGATAATAATACTTAATACCAATTGAATATCCAATACATTGTCTCCTATAATAAACAGTTGTGAACAGTTCTAGGGAAAGGTATCACATCACGAATGTTGGACATACCTGTCAAATACATAACACAGCGCTCAAAACCTAAGCCAAAACCGGCATGTTTGGTCGAACCGTACTTACGCAAGTCTAAATAGAAACCATAATCTTCCGGGTTGAGGTTCATCTCTTTGATACGTGCCAAAAGTTTATCATGATCATCTTCTCTTTGGCTACCGCCGATGATTTCACCAATCGCAGGTACCAAACAGTCCACTGCTGCCACCGTCTTACCATCCGCATTTTGTTTCATGTAAAATGCCTTGATATCCTTGGGGTAATCTGTTACAAATACGGGGCGTTTGTATACTTCCTCTGTTAAATATCTTTCATGCTCTGTTTGCAAATCACAGCCCCAAGATACTTTAAAGTCAAAGTTATCATTGTTTTTCTCTAGGATTTCTATGGCCTCTGTATATGTTACACGGGCAAACTCTGCGTTTGCCACACCATTCAAACGCGCAATCAAGCCTTTATCTACAAAAAAATTGAAGAAATTCATCTCTTCCGGCGCATGTTCCAACACGTATGAAATGATATATTTTAGCATAGATTCCGCTAAAACCATATTGTCCTCTAAATCAGCAAACGCTATTTCCGGCTCAATCATCCAAAACTCTGCTGCATGGCGCGTGGTATTGGAATTTTCCGCCCGAAAAGTCGGGCCAAAGGTATAAATATTTTTAAACGCTTGGGCAAAAGCCTCGCCATTTAATTGGCCACTCACAGTCAAACTTGTTTCTTTGCCAAAAAAGTCCTCCTTGAAATCTATCTTCCCGGCACCGTCTTTGGGAATATTGTTTAAATCCATAGTCGTCACACGAAACATCTCTCCTGCACCCTCACAGTCACTACCGGTGATGATAGGTGTATGTACATAAATGAAATCACGCTCCTGAAAAAACTGATGGATAGCAAAAGCCACCAAAGAACGTATGCGAAACACCGCTTGAAAAGTGTTGGTACGCGGGCGCAAATGAGAAATCGTTCTTAAATACTCAAACCCATGGCGTTTTTTTTGCAAGGGATAATCCGACGCCGATGTTCCCTCTACGAGTATCGACCTCGCTTGAATCTCAAAAGGTTGTTTTGCATCCGGTGTCGCAGTCAAAGTACCCGTCACAATAATGGCCGCTCCAACATTTTGCTTCGTAATCTCATCAAAATTAGCACAAGTATCATGATACACCACTTGAATCGGCTCAAAATAAGTACCATCATTTACAACAATAAAACCAAAGGTTTTAGAATCACGAATGCTACGAATCCAACCACCAATGGTTATCGTTTGATCAAAATAATCTACACGTTTTTTAAAAACTTCTCTGATTGTTATCATATCCATTGTCAATGCTCCTCTTTTAAATCTCAGCTTTATGTTTATTTTTTAATATTTGCATTTCTCCCATTATACCCTGTTATCTTCGATTTTTCAAATCACTTTCGCTTATATAAATTACAATTTAAAAGCAGAAGCCCTCCACAAATAGAAACTTGACATTTCACCCCAAAAGGAGTAGTATAATAGAACAGCCAGACGCTGATATATTCAGGGCTAGTACTGGTTTCGACAGGGTTCTTGAAGATGGAGAAGCTATCCGTAGGAAGATGCGTCAAATCGCAAAACTAAATGAAACGCTAACGACGATTACGTATTAGCTGCAGCCTAAATGCTGCATGTCGGCCTCTTGGCACCTGTACCTAGAGAATCCGGCATCATTTATACAGGAAACGGTATTAGCAAAGCTTTGCGCTAGTATACGTATCATGAAGCTACTAAACTCATCAGGGTGTTAGTTCTCGGATGACAGAGGGAATGTCAAAAAACTGACTATGATAGTAGAAGTACATGGGATGGAATTTTGGACGCGGGTTCGATTCCCGCCTGGTCCACTTTTAAGCAAAGACGGGGCAAAATAAACAAATAGCGACAATCCTTATATATGCTAGGGTCGTCGCTATTCTTGTATTCCGGAATAATTCTCATATATCAGAATATTTGCCGTATTTCAAAATGTCATGCAACACGAAATGCAACACGAAATCGAATGCATATTCCCACAAGCCTCGCACTTACCCTACAAATATTTGATTTTGGAAGAACCCCGCGATCCATCCACTAGGAATCCGCAACCAAACATCAGCTCCAATATTTCTGATTTCCTGAACTGTTATCGCTGTGCCGCGATTCAACATTCCATTCGTGGCGTTCGCCCTCGCATTTTGTGTAAGCTCCAACTGCGTCAAGGCTCTTTGATTCGTTCCCGGCGCAATTCTTACTCTTAGTCCATCAACCTGTGTCCGCAAATTCTGCCCTACGGCAAAATTTGGACGGTTGGATTGCAGTGGTGGATTCTGAGCTAGTGGAGTGCCTCCCTGCACTTTCTGTACATGAGCTTCTGATACCCACCCACTATTTTCGACCTCTAGCCAGTTACGATTTCCATTGACACTTTCGCCATTGTTCACGCGCCTTGTAGCGGTGAACTCGAAGCCATTTGGCAATCTTTCGATAATCTCACTGTTTGCTGTTCTTGGGTGCCGTCTACGGTGAAGTATTGGCGATGCCGTCACTCTAAAACGTTGATTGACTGTTTCAAAATTGTAGCCTCCAGATGGTGGACTTGGCGGTTGCGGTATTGGGTTCTGCGGAGCGGTCCAATCGCCAATCCGTCTGATTCTCCAAAACCAATTGCCATTACCAAACTCATTGACAATATCCTGTTCTGTGGCGTTTGGATTTGCGCTATTCACACCGATAACACGTCTTCCACCTACAGAAATCGCTACATGACCGCCCGCACCCACTCCCTGCCAAAAATTCTGCGCAGTAGACCCAACAATCAAGTCGCCAGCTTGCAACTGATTAAACGGAATTGCGTTAGCATTGCCAAAGCCACTCCATACGGCCGTTCCCGCCTCTGATTGTGGTGCGGTCCAATCGCCAATATTAACACCCAGCACATCAAAGCACCACCTTGTATAAGAACTACAATCAGCCCAAAACAAGCCTTGGTGCCGCACATTGTTCCTAAGCATATTTCTATTTGGTGTCAAATGCGGTGCATTCATGGTATATCCGATTTGACCTATAACACTTCTTGCTCTTGTGATTACATCGTTAATATTAGCCATTTTTTATTCCTTTCTTGTAAGTGGCATAGCCCTTGTCCCCTAACAAGTACACCGACATAACGCCAATCACTATCATGATTGATTCCGCAACCCGTTCTGTTGGCCAACCCCAGATAGGACTTAGCCCCATCAATAAAGCATTGGCAATCGCCAAGCCGTTCAATACATATTTGATTATCTTTTTAAATCTCTCCATGACTACCCTCCTTAATCTCCAACGTTTTTATTTCCTCAAATAATTGTTCTATCATTCCGTTTCCACCAAGATTGCGATATGCACTATGCATTTCCGTGAAGTTCGATAATCCGTGCCTAGTAACAAATTTTCGTTTCTTCCACTTGCTATGATACTCGATAAGCTGAACCTTTAGCATCAACATAGCTCCCTCTCTCATGCTATCGCGGACTTTTCCTTGCTTTTTCAACATGACGGCAATATAGCCAAACAGCAACGACACAACCCCTCCGATTATCAATTCAGCAATTATGCTCATCCTTACGCGCCCCCTGTTTTTATTAGTTTCGAGAAATTCAAAACCTTAAAGTCTTCAACCGTATAATATGGTGCTACGCCTAAATAACGTTCATTTATAATATTAAAATTCGTAAACAATAGGAGCTTATCCTTTTCTATTTCCGCAGTCGTTTTCAATGTGACAATTCGTCCAAACAAGTCCGTATTGTCTTGGTCGGGAACATCGGAAACAACCGTAATTCTATCGCCAACTTTAGGCATTGAAAAGTGACCGCCAAAGTTAAGGTCAATATCCCTGCCAATGCCAGACCATTCATTTTGTATCGTAATGGGAATGTCTAATGAAAAAATAAGTCTGTCAGATTCTTGCAAATCTTCGTTGAGCGTTATAGACGTTGCAATTCCTGATTTCTGCGTCATATCACCATTACTGCCAATTAATGTAAACTGGCTTATATGCATCGTAAAATGAGATAGTTCAGTAGGCGTGGAAATCACCTCTGTTTTAAATCCAACCGTAAAATGCCCTGCTTCCATAAATCTAGCATGGGTATTGTCAGAACTCTCGCAAAATGACGCATTATATAATATGGACGCCTTTAATACAATTGGATCAACAGAAACATTTGTCGATATATTCAGTGTGCCCGTCAACAGCATTGTTTCGAAACCATCGGTTGTTGTAAAAGGCACAATATTAATATCTTCTAGTGGATTATACCACCATCTAAAGTTTCCGGATGTGGATGGTGTGGTTGCATTGACATGCCCGTTAAGCCATAGATACTCTACGTCCTCTACTTTTGTTGGTAGCGAAATTGTTCTCCATGTATTATGGCAATGCACTAAAAATTCAGCCACCCCGACAGCTTTTGTGGAGTGATCCCAAGGCGCATTTACCCAAACATCTGGCTCGCCAGATAAAAGATGCACTGTCGCACCCACCTCTTCATCTTGTCGACTATGCCATGCGATTTCCTGATTGATGCTATAATCATTTTCCGTAAGCGCAACCTCTCGCATAAACCCCGACGGAATCTCAACAGGAGTTCCACCTCCGTTGGAGCTTAAAGCAATCTCGCTTGTTCCATCAAATGATTGCACTGACACGCTATTGTCTGACGATACTCGTACTCTCCCAAATTTTTTGTTTTTCATAATTTCAATTTCCTCCTACGCGGTTCTTCTCCACATGAAACAAGTTATAAATGGTTGCACGACACTTTGTGCCGGGTGTGTATGATTTGGTATTGTGTGAACATGCCCCTCACCACCACCAGTTGAGCCTGTAGCCCCCGTTCCTGCTGCGGCCGTATTTATCATTGCGGTTGCGCCGTCAGTCGGCAATCTGGAGCCTGTTGTTTCTAAAATACCTGAATCTCCTGTTGTTCCGCCACCACCGCTTAGAATGGCCGCATTTCCTGCAACTTGATTCTTTCCCCAACCAGACATCCAGTTGCCCGAACTTACGGCATTCGCAAATCCACGGTTGCTTGACGCCGGGTCAAAGTTCGCCCCCACCGTTGGATTGGAACCGCTCCGAAAAATAATAATAGCATCAGCCATATTGTGTGTATGATTTGGTGTTGAATGAGTGTGTCCTGTCATTCTATGCACATGATTGAATCCATGTGTATGACTTGATCCGGCATGAGTATGACTCGGTATCTGTGCTGTCGTTATAGTAGTGCTGCCAGATGTTCCCGCCCCTCCGCTCGGCGTACTTGACGTTTCCGCGCCACCTGTTGCATTGGCGGTCAGATAGCTTGTCGTGCCATTAGTACCAACTCCTATCAAAGTGCGCCCTGGCGCAAAAGCTGCCCAAGTGCCGCCAAATAGCGTACCCGGATTGGTGCTATTTATGCTCAAATATATCGAGCCGACGGGATATACTGCATTAAATACACCCATATCCGTTAGCGACCAGCTAACATTTGCGGCTCCATCAAAACTTCTTGTTGTGCTACCTATCGTAAAATTTCGTGCTGTTGTCAAAGCATCCGCAGTCACAGCTCTTAACGCATGGCCTGCTGCATTAAACCGTGCGACTAGCCACGCCTTACAATTTCTCGCCACAACCAACCACGCTTGTAAAGCAGTAGATGCAACCGGTGGCAATGCATTAGATGCCGTTCCTGCAGGTGTTGCTACCGCCACTCCCATAGTCGCATTTGCGCTACCATCAAATTGCGCGGATGTTGTAATTGCAGAATTTACAGCTAAAGTTCTTGGAGTCTGCAATCTTGTAGCAGAACCCGCATTTCCTGTTTCTAAAATAGCCCTAGCATCATCAGCGGTAATAAAATCGCTAATGTCAACATCCATGGAACCTTTGTCTTTCCACGTATCGTTAATCCATACCCACTGTTCCGCAATCCCACCATCTTCAATTATTAAATAAATCCGGTTTTCCTCGCCTGTTTCTGGCAGTTCGTCCACAACACGAAATATATCTGGGTCTACAGTGCTGTTTATGATGGTATTTCGTCCATCCGCCTCAACCGTTACATTGTCGCCGGCGACTATCTGACGCGCTAATAATTCGTCTACATCTGGTCGGATGCCATTATTGATTGTATTGTCTATCCTGTTTATGCTTCCGACAATAAGAACAACATCGTTTAAGATTGCATCTACGCGATTTTCTACAGCACTAATTCTATTTTCGAGGATATCCGATAAATCAATCGTAACCCACTCTGTTCCACTTCCATCAATCGCCAAACTTCCATCCGTATTGACAATTTGCATAAATGCACCAGAACCACCCTGCACTCCCAATAAAACCATTCCATTTCCCGCATGATTTATAGTCCACACCGTATTGTCCGGTAGAATAAATGCATGATGCCTATTAAGCAATCCCGGCGGTATCGTCATTAGCGAATCTACAGGAATCATCCACGCATCCCCAAGGCAAGACCCTGTCATATCTGGCGGTGGATTTCCAAAGCCGCACATGTTCGGCGGCGGTATTTTCATTGACATATCTCCCTCCTAAAAAAATGAACTCTCTTCCATTTCAACAAATGATGTAGCAGAAACTCCCCTTAATGGCTGCACATTGTTTACACGTATTCGCGAACCATGCAAATCTGTTGATTGCGTCAGAGGAATCGGTATGGCTGGCCTTGAATACATAGTTAATCGACCGCCGATATCCCTCACAGCCGTATAATGCTGTCTAACCGCCTGCGTATTGATATCAACCGTCCGCAAGAATAGCAGGTTATGCAAGGCTATATTTGTAGACAATGGCAATCCATCAATCGTTCCCCATTCAAACGGGTTGCTCGCCGGAACTAAAATTGGCGCATCTACATGGATATATAGCTCGAACAGTATCAATCCCAAGCGGCGATGAAATCTTATGTCTTGCGATAATACGGTGAGTGGAAGATTTGGACGTGGAATAAATACTGCTCTCTCCCAATTATCTAATCCCATCCCCTGTATTTCGCTCCACTGTCCGCATTCGTTGCATACCATTGCGGATTTTAGATTGTATAGACCGCTTAAAAACCTATCAATCCACTCCTTTATATCGCAAATGTCAACGCTTGGCAGCTCCTCCCTTGCTCCATTGATGTAACAGTCCACCAAATCCTGCAACGCCTCGCAATTATCCTGTCCGGCTCTTGGGTCAAGCCCAGTGTTATTCCCTAATGACCGACAGATTGCATTCGTTACACCATTCACGATGAAATCTGGTAAATTTTCCGCTATTTGCCTACACGCATCACACGCATGGTTAGCATTGCTCATTTCTTTTTACCTCCTCTGCTTTTAACATATCGCTGAAACAACTTGCACAATCCGTAATTTCGACACCTATAAACCTAGCCATCTCTGCGTTTAGCAATTGGTTAAAGTCTATGAAAGCATCGTAATCATCATTGCTCCCCGTCGCTTGCCACACCTCAAACTTGACAATTGCAACATTCAGCATGTGTTTTACGTTGCACCACGCCGACTTATCGCCTTTACTGTCAAACATTTCATACAGCCTAAGCATGTCACTCCGGCGCATCCGTGCAATTTGATAACTATTTTCTCTTGATTGCGTAATTTTTTTTAAATGCTCGGAAAGACAATCAAAATCTTCTAGCTCTAATTCGCTTGTCAGTTTCTCGATATCAGTTTTCAAATGCATCTCCAAGGCAACCAAATGCATCAACCCGCGTATCACATCTTCTGCTGCGCCGCTGGCTGTATGCGTGTTATAATTCTTCAAAACAATCCTCCTCTCTGTCTAAGAACCCTTTCTTATCGGCACAATCAAGACACAAGAAGAATATCTCCCAAAACGTTTCCCTCTTTATAGAAAACGGCATCACCTCATGAATCGTACCACATTCTTCACATTCTTCTATATCCATATCTCCCCCTCCTTATCTGTTGACGTGATTATGGTTTATAAAGCTGATATATCTAGCTCTAAAAGTTCCATCGCCAGAAATCTCTATGTTCTTAGCTCCAGCCCTTAGAATCTCTTCTGCTATTGCGCGTGGTACGTTGGATGCGATTTTTTGCCAGTCAAACGTGTCATTGTCTGACGGAAAAACCCCTTGCCCAGTTAGCCAACCATTAGGATAAAGTGTTGTGAAAATTGATGTAACGTCATAACCGTTTATGCTTATCCCAAAATTTGTAGCCGTTGGAGGCAAATCAGTGACGCCGCCAACAAAGGCGCTTCTTGTACCTGTCGCAGAATGTCCGTGTGGGTCTGGGTCTATCGCATTGCCCACTATGCTGAGGCTAGTGTTGTTTACCGTCACATTTAACTCCCTCGCCTCGTCTGAATCAGACAACGGAACTCTCGTACCCTCAATAATTACCCTGAACTCAAAACGCTCAAAATATATCTTATCCTTACTAATGCTGATATTGAAGTAAGCCGGACTCCCCGCCGAGCCGTATGCGGTGTATTCGACACCATGCAAATCGTTCATGCCGTTTCGCCTTTGCAGTTGCGAACTTCCGATAATTCGGCTATTTGCATCCGCCTTGTCATTAAGCATGAAGATAGCATTTGTGATGTCGTTCAACACCGCATCATCACGATTAACACGTATTTCATCATCTAGGGCGATTGTGCTTAATTCCCTGCCATCAATCGTCATGGTAGTGCGTATTTGACGGACGTATTTATATCCTGTATATGGTTTGTATGCCATTCTCTCAATGTCACACTCTCCTATCAGCTCTTGCGCTGGGTCATACTCAACCCACACCCTATCTCCAACGTTTAAGTCTGGCGGGATATATGCTGTTTCAATCGGTAGTCGGTCATACCTACGTGCGTTTCGCAATATATGTGTGGTTGCCTCATACGCTACGCGACTAGCCTTTATTCTATCCTCGTTCGTGACTTCTTCATCCATGCTTGCAAACGGACTTATGGTATTAAACGATGTTGTTGTCTCCAACAACCGCCCCTCTTGCTCAATGCTTTTATCGTCACGGATTCGGTATTCAAAGTTTTGGTTTGGCGCTATCTCTAAAAGCGTTTCGTCATATTCGTATTCACGCTCATTATTAACATCATCTCGTATTTTTTCTATTGGGAATCCGTCAATCCAATATTCAGGATGCAAGTATACATCTCGTAATGTTAGCGATGACATTCCACTATCGGACTTTTGACCATAGACAACAGCAACATTCCTAACTGTGTCAAAATTCGTGCCAGATGGTGTTATAGAGATGATCGGGAATATCCCTTGCTCAATATTCTTTCTATGCGCCGAGAAAATATATCCGCTATCCCTGCCAAACTCGCCAAACTCAACATTTTTTCCTGCAATAAATGGATTGATTCGCCAATGGCTTCTTGTTGTCATTTCGCTAAGTGTTGACAGTGCTGTTGCTTGCGTTTCACGACTAAATACATAATCCACGATATAATTATTAATGGTCTGATTATCCACACTCCAGCCCGCAGGAATAAATTCTTCATTTTCAAACAAATTATCTAAAGGCTCTAGCTTTATCGCCCTATTGGTTGGAATCTGTCTTTGCTCTAATTCCGTAGAAATATGACTTATTGTAAGCCCTTGTGTTCCTGCTTGATAATCTGGTCTAATGTCGGTAATCAACCCATGAAACACCTTGTCGGAGAAAAAATACAAAGCAGTATCCCATGGCTGAATATCCTCTCGCAAAGCGACCGTGATTTCCAAGCATGGTATGAAATTAAGCTCATTTTGCAATGTTCCAACATTTGTGATGCTTGTTATTCTGCCGACTATGCTGTCATTTCTTCTTATCTCTATATACATATCAGCTCCTTACGGTGTCATTGCCTGATATCGAATCCTAACGCAACTGCCGATATTGCACTCTCCAGTGTTTATCCGCACGCTATTACTGCCTTGTTGCACATATAGCCTGAATCCGCTCTGTATTTCTATGTCATCCTGCGGAATGTCGACCGTGCATATTTCCCCGCACCTGCCTATATATTGCACGGTTAAGCCATCTTTTATAACTAATCTGCCGTTAAAGTGACCATTTATCTTAAAAGTCGTACTGTTCAGCGTGATTATCGGGTCGATAAACTCTCCGTCAAGAAACATAGTTACTCTATTGGTTGTGATTGTTGTTTGACCGATAAAAGTTGTTGCAATTAAATATGATTCACTAAGGCGCCTGCAAAAACTAAAGTCGTACAAATCCTCTATCCTATGCCATAATCTATCCCTTGCCGAGCAGTCCATAATTATCCTGTATCGTGATTCACAGTCCATGACAAAAGTTCTTAGCGCATCCCAACCCCTTACGCAGAGTGAGTTTTCTATTTTGATGTAATCGCACCTCGAAAGACAAGCATCGCACCTACATCTATCATCCGACTTGGGAACACACAGGCAATCGCATTCAACGCAAGGCTCTAAGCCCCTTAAGCAAAAGTACTCATTCCAATCACATAAATCATATCGCTGAAAAAAGATTGTGCGTGGGTCAGCCGTCACCCAGTAGCCCCAAGGCAATGTAAAATCAACGTCTATAGTCACAGAGTTAGGAGTATTGGAGTATACTTCTGGCACGCCTCTGACAAGTGCAAGTGTGTATATAAGCTCCATTCCATCAATTGCATAAAGAATCCCATGTCTTGCGAATTGGCTCAAAACAAATCGCTTGTACAATTCCCTGTCGTATTTCCCTAGTTTTCTAACATCTATAGTTATGCTGATTGACAAAGATTGCTCAGCCTGCAACGCCTCCACCCTATTGGTCTTGTATAAACTACCGTGCTGATTAAATAATGGGCTTGTAGTCACTTTTGTTGGTCGTGACAAACTGGCACTCCCTAACATCTCCCACTGGTCAATTACAAGGTCATTAAATTGTATATATCGCCTGTTTAGATTGAAATCATAAAGGCATTTGCTGCTAAGTAACATATCTTGTCAATCTCCCTGTGAATCCTACGGGGTCTTGCACTCCATAGGTGTGTAGTGATACGGTTTTATTGTCGTTGTTGATGTTGTTTACAATATTGCTAACGTTCGGTTGATAGCTTTGCGGAATGCCGAAACGACCTATCATGCTGTCGTACACGCCCTTTACATCGCAAGCATTCACTCTTCGCATGAAATTCTCACTAAATAACTGAACTGCTGACTTCTTTTGCACAAACTCGCCCGGTGTCAACATTGCCGGCACGGTATCAGTTCCACGAGGATTGAATATCATGCCTCCACTTGCTCTATGTTGCGTATTTGCAGAGCCACCGACACGACCACCGATATTTGGAACGCTGATGCTGTTTAACTGAGCCTGTAAATTGCTGGCGATATTTGCTGTTGCACTCTGAAACCCACTTGCAAGGGATTGTCCAAGTCCACCACCAATACTACTAGCCAGTCCACCTAATCCGCTTATCGCTTGGATTACTTGTGCTGCGATATTCGGCAGTCGTGCAATGGCTGCTTGAAATCCTTTCAGCAAAGCCTCTCCCCACATTCGCCCAATTTCTCCTAATCGTCCTATCTTGCCCTCTAGCAGCCCAATTAGAGCCTCAACATCGGAAATAATTTTCTGCGTGATGTAATCCATGTTTATCCCATCAAGAAACGCCTCTTTGTAGCTATCGCCAATTTCATGGAAGTTAGTATTTAAGCCCTCTAAATTGCTCATGAATTGAGCGAATCTTCTCGTGAAATCAGTTAAGGTTTTGCTCCAATTCAAGTCGTCTGTTCCCTCTGCGAACCCTCTAAGAACTTCTATTACTCTTTCAGCCTCATTCACAACGGCTTGAACCTGTGCCTCCATCACTAGGCTTGATTCCATTTCTATCATCGAATTATTTATGGATTCTGATATGCTATCCATTGCAGTTACGACAATTTCAACAATGTTATTAATCGCTTCCTCCACTGCTGGACTTGCATTAACAATCCCGTCTGCTAAAGAATTTATTGCACCCTCGCCTAAATCTAAAAATACTTGTGATGGTGAGTTTTGTTCCCATGTATCTTTAATGCCGTTAATGCCGGACTGTGCAACCTCTGTGGTTGCAGTTTCTAGGCTTGTTGCGTCCGCAAAGCCAGAAACTAAGCTGTCTAATGCGCCAACCGCTAGCGCCGTCCATTCTTCGGGATTGAAATTATCCTCCATTGCCCCAAGAACTTGCTCGGACATGTCTCCAAAAACTTTAGCTATCTCTGTGTCCACGCCCTCAAACTGACTTGTAAACGCACCTGCAAGATCACTAGCTTGCCCCTCGACATACCCAGAAATTCTAGCTATGTTTTCACCGCCTTGTTCAAGCTCGTGCCGCAATGGTTCTAAGAAACCAACACCGTATTGTTCGAAGTGCCGCCTTGTATTTTCCCCGTAGACATATGCTATATTCTCTAAAGTCGCCAACCATTCCGCTTGTTGGTCTATGTTGTAACGCAAATTGTCCCCCATAGCCCCAAAGAACTGGTCGCTATTTTCTGCCGTCCACCTAAGTGATTCAACAAGCCTGTTTCCGTACTCATCAAAACCACCAAGATATTGATTGATTTCTGCAAATCCAGAACCAATTCTTTCCGCCCCACTAAATACAGCAACTCCAAATTCTGCGATTGATTCAATCATGTTGTCGATTGTTGCGATTCCATCTGCGCCCAGTACGGAAATAGCATTTGCGATGCCCGCTTGCGCAATCATGTGTTCAGCTCGAGCTTCCATCTCCATGCCTCTAGCATGCATGCGCTGCAGTACAGCGTCGGCCTCCGCCTCGAATTGTGGGAGAGCATTTCTCGCAACCTCTACTCTGTACTTTATATTATCAACGACTTCTTGCGTTGCGTCGTTGAATCCAACGCCCGGTTGATAGCCGTGTTCGTATGTGGCAGCAAGTGTCGCTTCAAGCGATTCAATATTGGCTTTAAGATTCTCCAAATCTTGCGCTGCGTCGCCTGTGTCAATAGATAATCCAAGCTCCATAGTGTTTAATTGCTCTCTGGCTCGTTCCACAGCTCTTCTTCTGCTATAACTGTCATGTCTAGGCATTTCTGCTGCCATTTCGGGATTAAATACGCCTACTGTAGCCCGCGCCAATGATTGAGACAAGGCGAGTCCCTCGCTGCCAGCCCGGTACGCACCATATCCAAGAATTGCCAAGTAACCAAGCCCCGCAGCGCCCCATGCTGTACCTAGCGTGCCAATGACTGCACTAAGTCCTGCGAGCTTTGGAGTAAATGCCACCAGCGAGGACAGTCCTGTAAGCACGGCACCAAGGGGCTTGGCCAATGCAACTGCATTAAGTGCCTTACTGGTAAGAAATAAGAACCCGGCGATACGTCCAAGACCAACAGCTATATCTCCATTTCCTGCAAATGTAGCAAGCCCTACTAATAGAGGCTCTGCCATGCTCCATGCACCCCTAACAATTCCGATGAATGTATCAATGGCAGCTCCTAGAGATGCAAAAAATTCAACAAAGTCAAACCGCATCAGTGCATGATAAGCACTTTCCAGCATTGCGACAAGTCCGTTTCCACCACTTCCAAGAGCACTCGCCAATCCCCCTAATGCACGCTCGGCGACGCTTCCGACCCTGCCGATAAATCCTGCAAGGTTTCCAAATTCTGTATTTTCAAAACTCGTGTTTAACCCTTCTAAGATTTCAACAATTCCACGCTGAATCGCAATTCTCGCATTCGCAACCCCTGTTGTAACACCGTCAGAAGCCATTCTCGCTTGCTGTTCGAATGTAGCGAAACCATCTAAACCTACACGGTTCAAATGCACTACAGCATCAAGCAAATCCTCCATAGACGTAGCTGAATCTTGCGCCGCCAAAGATTGACGCAACACTTCTTCATTCGCATATCCCATTTGTGTAGCGATTTGATTTAATTGCGCCGGCATAACATCAAGCAACGTAGACCAACGCTGCATAATTGGCTGACCGCTTGAAACAATGCCGATAAACTGTTGCAGTGCTTGTGCTTGCCTAAATACTGGCTGACCACCTGCAATAACAGCGTTGTTCAGTGCCAAGAACTGCTCCGTGGCAAGCCCTACATCATTGGATACACCAGTCAAACGCTGAACGCCCGCAACGCCATCATTCAATGCGGTGGGAAGTCCTTGCAATTCGCTCTGCAGCTGTTGGATTGCATTTTCCGCCGACTGTGCCGATTGCCCGATGGACTCCATGACCCTAGGGAAATTATTCATGGTGTCCATACGTCCAATGGCGTTGCCGACCTCGCTCATAATAGAGCGGGCAGCACGCATTCCTGTAAACACTGCACCACCGGCACCAAACATTCTGCCAAAGTTCTTGCCGACATTATTCACCTTGTCATTTAAAGCCATTAAACCTTTTAGTGCCTCTGACACGTCAGCAGTCACAACCTTTTTGCTTGGTTCAGTTGCCAGTCTAGTCTCCTTTGCCAGCATGGCTAAAGCCTTATCAGCTCCCGCGGTATCAGCCGCCAACTCGATTATATTTTTCTGCTTGGTGAGTTCTCTGATCTGCTTATTAATTAAGGCCAAGTCTTTGTCGAAATTATCAGTTCCCAAATTCAGCTCTACACTTTTCTTGGCAAGAGCAAGTATTTGTTTTTCTAATGCAGTTATTTGCTTTTTGACATCATCAACATTTGTTTTTATGTCAACTCTAACTTCTCTTATTGACATGACTATTCCTCGAATTCAGATATGCTACGGAAGTAAACAGCATATTCTTTTGGCCTTTTCTCTATCTTTGACCGTGCGTCAGGAGATAAGGACTGATATTCCTTGTAGTTCTTGTAACTATCAGCATTCGCAAACTGTCCGTAAGTTACAATCAGCTCCGGCACGCTCCATGTATCTAATATTTCAGCAGGTCTTATGTTTAATTTGTCGCCCAAATAGTACGCAAAGTGACTAAATATATCTAGTCTTGCGTGCGCGCTTCCCACTTCTCGCTCTCTATTAAATCGCCCTGCTTGGGCAAGCCGAAAAAAGTTTCTGCATAATTTACTACTGATGGATTGTTGTCGCAAAACCTCATGAATTCATTGAATACAGAGCTTGGAATCATAAAATCAATCCTATCATCTGGGACACCCAATAATTTGCCAACGCCCTCGTACATGCCCTCTTGCATCACACTGCTTGCCATTGCGTACATATTGACTATGCTTGACATTTTGCCCATCGTGAACTCTCTGCGCTCGGCATCTCCCATGTTTTTGACAAGCTCTTTCAACCCCTCTGCATCAATTCCGGCAACATCCTTAATAGCATCGAGTGCAGGAAATACGTCAAACAATGCTTTCGCAAGAACCGGAACTAATCTCGGAGATACGCCAACATCTTTTTTTACAATGCTATACGTGGAATACCCACGCCCTGCATCTTCGGCAATCTCTTTTTCGCCTACTTTCAACAAAGCTGTCGGGACGTGTAGCTCAACTTCGTAATCGTCTAACTTAAATTCTGTTTTGGTCGCATCGCCAATTACGTGCAACTCCTCTCCATCTTGAACCAAAAACGGCGAATCATCTTTCACAGCTTCTTCGATTACACTCTCCAAGCCCACCACGTTTTCTATTGCCTCAATTTTTTCATCAGCGGCCACGCTTTCTGGCACAACAGGGGTGTTTACAAACCGATTCGTTCTTTCCTCTTGCTCTTTTTTCACAATCTCTAATTGCCTTGCCACTTCTTCCAATTGTTCATTTGATAATCTTGATACTTCCATCTTTTCACCTCATCTGTTCTCTTATTTTTATGTTCTATTTATTCTAGCACAACTATAGCAAAAAATCTACAGCTATGTTATAATGTCTTTGGGCTTTTGCCCCATCTGTTTTATCCTCGCATAAGGGTGTTGCTGAAAAAGTGATGCCCTTTTGCAAAAAGAAAGGAGCGAAAATGAACAGAATAACCGAAAAAGACATTTACGTGTATGATGTGATAGTCCTTTTCACAACAGCCAAAGGACGCACGCCAACATATAAGGAATTAGCTGATTTGATGCAGTTTAAGAGTCCGTCATCCGTCACTAGCAGCGTGAGGCGGCTACGCTACAATGGATATCTGGCTGATTCTAATGGACAAATAGCATTTCCGAGAAATATAATAGATGTGAAAATAAAAAGCATTGCTGTTATGGCAAAGTAAAAGAGAGTCTTAGTTGGCTCTCTTGTGTTTCTATGTTGATTCTGTTAAAATTATTACAGGTGCTACGATACGGTAGCGGTCAGCCCTCTATAACTAGAGGGTCAGCAAAACCCTCATAACTTGCCAATCTTACGAAAGTAGGAAATAAACAAGAACGGGGGCTTGCGATGTCTGATTATGAGATATTAAGCCTCGTGATAATGATTCTAGCAATCATCGTTACGACACTTATAGCCTATATAAATCATACAAAAAAGTGACCGCCCAACCAAAGGAGTCACTTTCTTAGTATAAACATTCTTTTGGGCTGACCGTTATCGGTAGCACCTTTTATGCCCTTATTATACGCCCGCCGACCAAAAATGTCAACAATCTAGCATCTACGCCGCAATAAGCCGTTTAAAGAACCCCTCTCCCCTATCTCGGGTTGCCGTAATAGTAAAAGAGAATACCGTCTCTTCCGAGGATAGCGTATGTGGAAATGAAGTAATTAACCACCTGTCGTAAGTGTCGATAATCTTTGTCCCATCGCTAAATTGCGACACAACCTTAGCTGAAACGCTTTTCTTGTTGGCATTAGCACCATCAAAGATAATGATTTGACCCTCAATGTCTTTAGGGTATGCGACAATAACATTTTGACCAATCAAACGCTCGTTAAATAACAGCTTACCCCTATCGGCAACAACACCATTTTGTAGTCGCTGAAACTGATTGTCGCCCAAAGAAATCTCAATTGGCAACGCTACGTGATTCAACCACCCCTCAACTCTACTGCACTCGTCTTCCTTTTGCGCCAACAAGAACCGACACTCGTCTTCGCTCATATCTGCTAACTGAACCATGCCGTAGCGCACACCATTTCTGATTTCCTCCACAACTGTACGCTCAACTGTCTCAATATACGTTCCGACACCATCGTCCACACGTCTTGCAAATGGCGATAGTACGATGTAGTTTGGCGTTACACCCCTTGCGTTAATCGTAAGGCTCACATCCATTGATTGCTCGTCGTAAGTAGATCCAAAGCAAGTAGATGCTGTTATGTCCATTGTTTGGCTGCCAGTTATATCGTCTAGACAATCTAAGGCAACTGTTTCATTCACTAAGAAGTCATGAATACTATCAAAAATTCTAAGCGTTGATAGCCCTAAAGACACATCGTGTGGCACACCAATAATCGAAATTGATATTGCTACACCCCTTGTCGATGGCAACCACCCTGTTCCTCCCATTCCGGGCGGAACCGTTCCTAGGTCAATCGTGATAAGATTGAATCCAACGTCAAGGTCTCTTGCACCGGCATAAGTGTCCATATTCTCCACATCGCCGTAATCAGAGATGCTAAAAGCCAAAGTTGCTCCCTCCACTGCATTGCTTGCCCACACAAAAAATGTCACAATGCCTGTAGCAAATGCAAGCGCGTCTGTCGCAAGGCTGTAGCTTGACATCACATCTTGTCCCGTTCCAGTGTCACCACGAGCAAACAGCCTGGTTCCCGTTGTGGTGCATCCTTTTTGCTTGCATTGCAGCACATCATCAGGTCTTAGCCCAGCATCGTAATGCCCAGATTCACCAGCGTCCACCCAGTCGCGAAAACGAATATCTGTACACGCCTCCAAATCGGTTAAGGCCGTCATGAAGATTTGTGACTGCTTATTGAGTTTCTTTTGTGTAAGCGTCTTTACAACAACATCATTGCTACATCTTGACATTATTTCACCCCCCTTACGTTCCGATACAATCTGTCTATTTCATACCTTGCCTTGCCGTCCTGCATTGCATTCAAGGCCGTTAACTTATTTTTCAAGAATTGATTGACATCAACTTTCTTTGCCACTGTGTCAACTTTTGTTTTTTCTCTATCTGCCATCTTCTACTCCTTTTCTACATATCAGTCATCTCTATTGCTTCCGCTAAGAAGTCATGACCATCTTGTGCACCCTGACTCACTTTCATAGCCGATCCTTTACTATACTTGGTATCCCATTTCATTGAGCGTTTCCCTTTTGGCTTTAGTGCCCTGCCGCCACTTCTGCCATTCAAGTAAGCCTTTGAATAATCAAATCCATCCTTAGCATGTTCGCCGCCTTGATTCCTGCCATCACCTTGCAATTTTGCCGCATCTACGCCAACTCTGGTTAGCGTACTGCTTTCTTTTTCAGTGGTGATTGAATCTTTCAATGCTCCGCTGTTTGAGCGTATAGTAGACTTCATGCTTTCCTCTAATCGCTTGGCGAAATCATCAACCTCTTCCTCTACCGCATCAAGAATTGCACCCAATAAATCCATTCTAAGCACCTCCAAAAATAAAAACTTCCCTACCTTGATGTGAGTTTAACGCCTGCAAAAACTCTTTCTCTCCTTGACTGATAGGCTCAGGCTTACCTATAAGAAATCTCACTCTTCTACGACTTGGAAACTCTACTGTAAAATCCCTTTTTAATCCTGTGTTTGAGCCACCCTTTCCACAGCACGCCTTTTTAATTGTTATTGTCCTAGCCCCTACGTATGTTGCGGTCATATTCTAACAACTCCCCCCATGGTTGATGTTCTCCCAGACATAATGACATCATAGATAAATTATTTATATAACCTTTTATGACAACATCGTTCAGGAAATTATCAAGTGTCTTGTTTACAATTTCGTCCTCATCAACCTCGCCCATCAGATTTGTTTTAGCTTCGCATGGTTGACACGTTCCACAATCGCATTTCATTTGATCGTACAGCACACGCATAAGGTCGCAGAACAGTCCTAACAAGCAATCCGGTATCAAATCGAATCCTGCATAATATCTAATTCTTACAATCGTTTCAGGCGGGCAGCAAGGGTTGCAGCTGTAATATCTCGACAAGTCGATTCTTAATTCATTCATTGACTCAATAAACGAAAAATACTCAGAATCAATCTCAATGACATCTTCCGATAACCCCATGACTGTAATAAATTCAACTTTAAAGCTGTCCATATCAATCATTTTGAAAAATCTCGGTGTGATGGTCATCAGCCTATCATCACATCCACAACACTCCAGATTATTAATAGGAATCAACTCTATGCGTTCTTCATTCAAGAATGTTTCACACAGCTCCGTTCGCCAACAAGTTATCTGCGAAATATAGCTAATGACCGAATCTAACACACGTTCAAATAATCGCTCATCCACTTCAGGCAAGCAGTCGCAATTTGTTTCTAGCTGCTCTTTGATTGTCGTAAATTCAGCCATTCTACATCTCCTACGCTCGTGGAATCAAGGTTTCCGGATTGATAATATTTTCAAGCCCCGCCAGTGCCATGCCGGAGCACTCCCCACTTGTTGGCACTCCATGAATAATAGAAATTAACTGATCGTTAAGATTGTCTACACCGCCATAGTTATAATAATACTCGCAACGATGCCCGCAGTTATCTGCGCGATTGCTTGATCCAACTTCCTCCACAATGTGGAATGGATTGTTTTCACGGACGCTTGGCGTGATAGGCTCACGCAAGAATCCAAATGTAGAATTTGAATTTAAAATCCAAATATCACCATTAGCAATCACTCCTGTAGTGTCAACCGGCATAAACGGGTCAGTTCTAAGCGGAATGGCGTTGTAAGATACTTGACCTAGCCCATTCTTAGACCATCCTTTTGGCAGATTCCCATTAATATCTGGTTGAATCTGACTAACAACTCCCGCCAACACCAATGGATTCATCCATGCTACAGAGCCTTGCCCTGCTGTTCCTAGCACATCAATGCGACATTGAATCTGCTCGAAAGCCCCTAATACGCTAGAGCCATCAATAGCAATAACGCTCGGACGTTCCATAACCTCAATCAATCCATGGAATGGTTTTAAAATATTGGTTTCAAGCTCGCTATGCCCATTGATAAGTGTTTGTGCTGTGTAAAAAGCCATGTTGATTCGCAACCAACGGCTCATAGCGTCTCTCTTGCTCTCACCCACACGTTGCCATGGTCCGCGCAAATCATTCACACCAGCACGCCTGTCGAGCTCAATAAAGCTATCCATAATATCTTCACACCTATGGATGCACAGCAATGCTAAAGGCGTTGTGTCACCACACAAAGAAAGCTCCATCGGTACCCAACAGCACGCTCCCGTTGTGTCTGGTGGCGGTTCAGTCCATGCAAGTCCCGGTAATGGCATATTCCATCCGGACAAATTATTTCCAGTCTTCACCAATGTACCCAAGCCATTGCCGAACTGATTTCGCATCATTTGTGCCGCATTGGTTGTCAATAGCCACATCGCAAGCGGTGAAGAATCAAACATCGGATGCGCTTGCCTTACACTGGCGTAAGATGTTCCGATTCCAATATCTCCAATCGCTCCCGGACCATCGCAACTCGCATCCAGCTCTGCCTTGAATTTATCGGCAAGTGCCAACACATTATATCCAACAGATACCTCATCAAGATTAACCGCTACCCTTTCTAAATCTTTCATTGAAACGCTCATATTAACGCTCATATTACAATCCCCCCGCTATGTCCGAATTAGCAAACTTAACTTCTGCACGTGCCACCGGATTCCCCTTTTTCTGTTCAAGAATCGCACTGATAGCTCCCTCTGCAAAGGCTTTTCGAATTGCCTCATTTACCTTTTTGCTTTCATCAAGCTCTTCTTTTACCTCATCCACCTTTTTCGAATCTTCACCCGCTTTTTCAAGCAACTTCTTCAACTCGATGTTCTCCGCTTCTGCTGCCGCCAACTTGGTTTTCACTTTTTCAAGCTCAGCATCTTTTGCTTTCACTCCCTCGATAAATGTTGATAATTCAGCCCTAAACTCTTCTTCGGTTGCAAATTTTTCCTCAACTTTAGGCTCGTCCTTAGGCTCATCACCAAACCCCATTGTAGCCCTTAACTTTTCCATAAAACTCATTTTCCCCTCCTTATTGTCACCAAACTTCAATCCTTGACTATTTACATTCCCCACACTTCCAACTACAGATATTCCAGTGATAGTTATATCGTTCAGTACGACACCTAACTTATATTCATAAATTTCTGTGGCTGCCCAATTGATGCTCCCGCTAAGCTCTGCACTTAAACCCAAATCAAAACCATACTTGTCGGAATTATTTTTAAGCGTTTTCACAGCGGCGTGCTCGTCATCAAGATTTAATTTAACATCTACTGCCGACCGACCATCTCCAATATCAACTAAACGAAGATCTTTCTTTCCCCATTCGCCGATAATGGCTGTTGCATCAATAAGGGGGTCGATATGGGCGTTATTGTAAAAAAACCTTGAATCCTCTGACAGATTGTTAATCCAAATTTTTAATTCACCTTTAGGAATATAGCATTCCACCTCACCACCTCGAACAACCGCCCCCTCGTCAAGCAGCCTGTGGTATCCGTACTTTGACGATGTAGATGGTTCGGACATTAGCTTTATGCTTTTTCTGTCTGACAAATCCACACTTGCGTCAACCTCTTTCTTGATTGCCTTTCTCTCTTCAAGTTTTTTATCCCTTTTCTTAAAAACATCGAACTTACTCATATACTCTCACCACCTTGTAAAAAATATGAATCCTCCGACCGCTACATGAGCTACATTTTTTAGGTTGCGTAGGATTTTTTGGATTGCCCAAATGATATGGAACACCACTCTTTTTGAGCAATTGTTCCAACTCATTCGTATAAATTCTTTTAATCTCCTTACTTTCCAGCGACCCTATTAATCTCTCATCATCGGTTTCGTATACCTTGCCCGGCTCTAGCGGCTCTTCCAACTTCACGAGTCTCCCCCTGCCATTCGCCGTAACCCACACATCAAAGGTTATGGGTTCAGTAAAAACATCATACAAACTATACTTTTTCATTCTTTTTTCGTTCCTGCCCTTGGCTTCTTAGGCTTTTCAACTTTTGAATCGACCTCTTTTGGCTTATAAGTTTCAAGTTTGTTCGGGAATTTACTATTTCCAGCACGCCTTTCTTTCATTTTCTCAATCATTACACTCATTCTCTTTACTCCTAATCCTCCTCACACACACATTGGTGCGGTAATTGCCCGGCTCGCTCATAAACAGGTGACATTGCTAAAATCGCATCGCTTCTAAATGTGATAGGTGGCTCAAAGTTTCCTCCACTCCATGAAACCCCATCTGGCAATGTGATTGGCATAACAACGCCCGGCTTAATAGAGCTTAACCACGCAAGATAAACAGAATTTAAGTCATCCCCCGTTGCAGTAAATACCCCGCCATCTTTTACTATCATGGTAATGCTTGTTACTTTATTCATGCTCCTACCTCCTTTCTACGTTTATTTTTACGTTGCATCTACAGTTTGGGTGAGCTATGCTCACCTGCCTATCTATATAGCTATACACACCCTCTCCGCCTCTCCCGTTGATAATGGGCTGCCCCGCTAAAAGAAAGAGCTGGTCGATAGGTATTGTTGTTCCGTTTAACCACGCGCATGTATGACACGTTTTAGAGTCAATGATCGCAACCCATGTTTTTGTTAGCATATATTGCGGGTTAACCTCTTGAAACCACAGATAAGCGTCATGCTCGCCTTGCAAGTCTGAATTTCTTGTTTCTCCATAAATAAGCCGCTCACTTTCCCATGCCAAACGCTCTATCAGCTCACTTTCCGCGACTGTGCCCGCGTAATCCTGCATCCTATCGCGAAATCCAATCAGCAATCCGGCTACATAATATCTGTGCGGAGCATTAAAGCGACTTGAATATGATTGATTAAAAACCAATCCCAGTTGATTCATAACCGTTGACCGCCTAATGTTCATGACCTCAACAAAATAATCAAGTATTTTCTCCATAATCTCACTTTGCTCTGCCTGATTATTGGTTAGAGCAAATACTGCTAACAGCTCATCCAGATTCATAGTGACTACACCGCCACTTGAAAGCCTGTATCTTCTTTTTTAACTTCTCCCATAAGTGGCTTTAGAACCTGCATATCTTCATGTGATAATTCACTCTTAAACTTCTCGATAAATTCCTTTGAGCCTACGTATGTGGTTTCTTTATATATCGTTTTTCCATTCTCGTTCACAAAAACATGGCATACAATTCTTTCATTGCCGGTGCGGCCGCTTTCTGCTTCACGAATAGCCCTGTGGTCAACAACAACATGGAGTTGCTTTTCCTTTGGCTTGCCGGGTGCCGGTTGAGCATCAACAGTTCTGCACCGATTCAAAAAATAGTGGTCTGGATTGACTAAGAGAAACCTTTTATCCGTAGTCGTATAGCCACCGCCCGGACGCATTTTCCTAATATTCGCCGTAGCGGATCTATGCCCTAATTTCGCTCTAAGAGCTTGGTCTTTGGCGATTGCGTCACCATCTTTCATGTCATACACAGGAATCCCCCTGGCAGAAACCCCAATAGGCTTAATTCCGTTTTCCCTCATCATTTCTTCAACCGGTCTAATAATGTCTAAATTCTCATTGCTCCTCATTTACAGCGTTCTCCTTTCTAATACATCTATTATTTCTCTCCCCAATGCGTCAACTACATCGTCTAACTGTGCCTGTGATGCCCTCACTGCTGTTAACGACAACTCCCGAGCATCATCAAATCTTGATTTGTCGGCATAATTTTCCGCATAGAAGTGTATCTCGCCAACGTCCAGATTTTCACCAAGCAACATTGATATTTTGCTCGCTATCCTGTTTCTGCGCGGAATGATTACGCCAATCATCGAATTGTCAATGATTTTTTCCATTGAGATATTTCCTAATATCCTCCCGGCGGCAAGTAATTGCGCCGGAACACCGAATAACTGACACGCAATCTCAACTTCATTTTCAAGATATGGCATTAAGTCTTTTGCCAGCGTTGTTCTTGGGAAATGCTCTAAATCTTTAAGAAAATCATTAACAACTAAAAGGTCACGGTTTGTCGAATTTTTAAACCGATTCATAGCATCTGTAATTATTTTTCTCGTTTCCTCTAACTTGTCCTGTCTTGCTTTAGCTGTTGTGTTTGTGATTTCGCCACCCATTGAAACGCCAAGTTCGCTATCCACGCTATCATCCACCCATGCAATAAAACGACCCGGACCATCGTAAACAATATCAGTGTTTAATTGCTTATATAAATTAATCAAAAACGTAATTCTTTGGATATCGTTAAGCAACGGGCTTTTTTCTATCCCCTCAATCGGCACATTTTCAAATGCCACAAATTGAGCAGGCGGCACGATGATTATATTGGTATCTTCAAGCTGAATTGTCCCTGTCGAATCAATCCTTGTATTAACTAAGCCACTGGCAATTCGCCCCAGTATTTGCGGGTCGATACTCGATATTTCTTTTCTGTCTGTGTTTATCGCATAATAAGCAATTTCATTGACACCGTGATAATCCTTTGACGGAATACGTATAGGCACATATGTGTTGAACGGAACATCGATGATTCCATCTTCTTCTGATAAAAACCTTGCCCCCGCAGAACCATAAACCGCAGATTCTAAGTCGACCTTTTTAAGTAAATCAATGTTCTTTGTGCCTTGAATATTTCTTTTTTGCAAAAACTCTTTCAGTTTAATGTTGTCCTTGTCTTCTTCTGTTCCATCGCCTGCAAAAAGCTCTGTTGCAAACATAAATCCCGTCAATTGGTCTGTAACGTACTTTACGGCAGGCAAATTAGAATACACGTACCTGATTAGCTCCGTTTCCGTTATATGACCACGCCTACTTATTGGAGCGCAGTCATCGCCATTGCAATTCCTAATCATGTCCTCCAAAACAAGAAAATCATTTATGTTGTTTGATTTAGGCATTAAACCATCAAGCACTCTGCACCTCCATTAAAAATTTCATTGTGTCTGTACTGGCCATGGTGTCGTAAACACACTTCGCGTCTATCGCAAGCACCAAAGAATCTAATTGATCGGGCGATTTTCCAAGCCTTTTCTTTATAATTTTCTTATCCTCCATGCCTATCTTGCCCTTTCCTACGTCTTGGAAAATAATTGCTCTGATTTGTGACCTAAGTTTTTCCTCCGCATGAGTTGTAGCAAAGATTTTTCCGTAATAACTCAAATCCTGCAACCGTAAATGCATCTCGGCGCGTCTATTTGCCCCCATAATTGACGGTCTGTGTTTTCTTTCTGCAAGGATCTTATTGGTACCACCTTGGAAATGTACACCACGAACATTGAATCCACCGTGTTTAAGCCTTTGCTTGTGCAATCCTTGCTCTATATACCCCCCCTCATGAGTAACGTCTACATGAATATTCAGTACGCCGTAAGGCTTGATAAATCTTTCGTATAGCAGCTCACAAATTTCATCTCCAGTTTCTCCGTCAATCCATTTCCCGCGATTAACTTCAAAAACATCTACGATATAATACAATCCATCTTGATAAGCCAAGATGCAGACACAGATATCATCAGCACCCTTGTAAGCTGTATCAACCCCCATAAATATTTGATACTCACCAGAAAGAGGTTTGTCGCAAATCTGTAGGTCTTTTATAATCGCCTCTTCACGCTCTACTTTTTCACCTAAATACATATGTCGGTATTCCAGCTCCGATCTACGCTTCACGGCCGCTATATCTACAAGAATATCCTTGCTAAGCAATCCCAATTCGTCATCTTTGTAAGTTGACATATGGAAAAGATATCTTGGATTGTCTTTTTCCTCTATCTCCAATAAATTCAACCAATGATTCGGGCTTGATGCGGGATTGTAAGAAAAATAGAATCGCACCGGTCTCCAATTGCCATGATGGCGCTTCAATGTGTCTATAACATTCCATAATCCAATTGATTCGCCGCTTGCCGCCAAATATCCATCACGCCACCCTTGCATTTCTGACGCCTCTTCAAACCAAACGCCTGTAATCAATCCACCATTATCCGGAGCGAAAGACTTTATCGCTTCTATATCGTTCAGTCCTTTAAAATAAAACGTGGATCCCGTTTTTATATGCACTATCTTCAACGCTGATGGCACAAACTTAAATTGTGACTTTAATCCCATAAGCTCAATCGCCCAATAAATCTCGCTGTAACACGATTGTCTGGCAGAATTCTGCCTTTCACGAACGCAAACGACATTGGAAACTTTCCCTTGACTAATTGCATCTATAAAACCAATCAGCAACAACTGCACTATCGTTTTGGATTTCATGGAGTACCTGCCGCCACCAAGGAACTTAAAAACCGCACGGCTTAAAATAACAGCGTAAAAAGTTGGTTGGATATTTTTATTCATGTAGTAGTCATGACTAATCACTTTCGTCATAAACTACATCTCCCTCCCTAATCATGCCGTGCCAGTTGACAATCTGGTCTATCCCATAATGACCTCTCAACTCTTCTGTTGTAGCTTTCGTGAATTCTGTACGAGCGTTAAGGTCACTTATCTCCGCAACTACTTTGGCGTACTTAGTTTTCGCCTCCGCTAATTTAATATGGTCTGCTACCGTTGCCGTGTTCGCCATTTCCATAGCTAGTCTAGCGTGCTTCTCTGAGCCATCAATCGCTTTCTCCAGCACTGCCTTGACTAGCTGCATTTGCCTTGTTACAGGCACATCTCTTCCATACCCGAGATACGCCCTGACTTCATCTTGCCAACCTTGCTCTGGAGCGGTTGACTTTAACGCCGCTTGCATGTCCTTGGTCATGCCCTCGTGGGTGGTAAGATGCTCAAGTCCGGCAACCCCGAGTTCTTTACTTATCCGCGTCAGTTCGCCCTTTTTCATACAGCACCCCTTGAACAACAACGCCTTTAATCAGCGATTTTGGAAAGTAAATAGCATCTAGGTTGTTGCCTGATGTCGGCACCTCAAAATATTCGCACTTAGAGTCTTTCAATGACGCCATTGCTATTACCGTCAACTCCTCGCACAACTCCTGTACTGCGTTTTCCCCTGTTGCTAAAACAATCTCAATCCTATACATCTGCATTCCTCCGCTTATGTTATATATGTTCTACATGTACTATAGCAACTATAACAACTATTTGCAACACTTTATTTTATCGCCAATTATCACACAATTTTTAATTCTGCTCTTTCAGAATTTATATAACCTCGTGATTTTTTAAACCTTGAAAATAAAGAACGTGTTAACCACAGGGCGTCTCAAATTATCAGACGATTACAGGGGCAACCCCCAACGCACATGTTTGGAGCAAAAAAAAATAAGCCTCGCACATCGCAGAGCCGCCATCTCGCACGCCGCAGAAACTGCCCTATAAAACCTATGCCTAGTGGGGCAGATACAGTTGCAATGGGCTAAACCTGTGATGTAGGGGAAAAATTTTGATGAACGGTGGTGGGTGAAAAACCCGTTTTTTTCTCGTCGCAAAACAAACGGGGGGGGGGTATCTATGTGGATAATATACATTTGTCGTATAGATGTGCCCCCGCAAACCCCTATTTTGCGTTGGTTTTTGCTGAATTGGTGCTGATATGCGATTTTCGCATTGGGATTATGTGGTTTTGGTGAGCCGATTAGCCCTTGATTGGTGAAGCAAGTGGCGCGTAGAGCGAGTCGGGAGGGGTGCGATGCGGTACAGTGCTGCCCCTCTGCCTACCCCCCTTAAGCCCTACCCCCTGCCACGTCGTGCCGTAGTGTAGCGGTCATGCATCTAGTATGATACTAGTCTCCCCTGCTCTGATGGTGCCCTGCCCATGCGGTGTAGTGTCCGCTCTTATGGGTGCTGCCCTTGATGCCCTTGCATCCTCGCCCTGCTAGTCCTGTGCCATTGACACACTGCCTTATTGTCAACCGGATACATATATACACCGCTCTGGCTGCAGTGCATTGAGATGTAGCCACTCCGATAGCCGGTAGCCCTTGCCGTGTATGGCTGTGCTTTTTGAGCAAGGGAAAAAGAGCCGCCTCCAGCTCTATAGCCCCTCCAGCTTGCCACAATGCCTATGAGGGGAGTTGAACCCCTCTAAACCGCTTAGGCTGCTAATAATTCTTTTACCGCTTTCTTGTCCGCTTCTGTCGTGGCCGGGTACCTCTTGGACACTTTGAAGTCGCCATTTTCGTCAATCTCTAATGCCACTTTGCGCAATCCCTTTACGAAGTAATATACTGGCCTCTTCGTCCATTGATTTACTTTCCCTGAGTCGATAAGCTCTCGCGTCTTGCTCGACACGCTTCCGCTTTCAGTCACGCCCTCTAATTCTTCAAGGCTCTTTTTGAATTTCCGTAGTCTTGTGTGTGTGTAGCGATTGTGCTCCTTCTTGACTATTAGCCCTTCCATCTTTGCGATTTCCTCCTTGATAACTGGGATATTATCAACGCTCATGATGATGTGGCCCCTGCCGTCACGCCCTCTTTTTTTCAACTCTTCCACCTCCTCCAAGTATTCGACACGCTCTTTTTGCTCTTCTATTTCCTTTACTAGATTGATGCATCTATCTTCTAGGACACTGGCCTTATTCATAAATGCATGTCCGTCCCGCTTGTCATTCATTGGCTGACCGTTTGCTTGCCTCATGTGTCCGAATGCTCTTTCTGTGGCCTCCGCTAACTCCATGCTCAATCTTTCCAGCTTTCCCTTTGCGATTTCTAATCTTGTCATTCTCTCTTCCTCCATTTTTAGCTTGCTTTTCATATACACCTCTTTCTCCCCGTCAGCCGATAGGACAGCTGTGAAAATTATTTTCGATTCCTCTTTTTCCACTCTTTCGCGACGCACAGCTCATGAAATGCTGTATTCTTGTCAAGCTCCGCATTATAAATCCCATTTTTAAAGCGATCTATAAAAAAAGATGCTTTTTCATGCCCCAGTATATATGCCCTATAATCTTCTAGAATCTGAATTCTTGCGTCTTTTTCTTCCATGCACTGTGCGATGCACTCAGAATCTCTACCAAGATTTTCCAGCTTAATTCGCAGGGCATCTTTTTTATCCGTGTAATACCTTATTGCGATGTCAGACACTTCTACATATTTGATTCTTAAATCATTAGCCCATGCCACTTGCTTTTCTGTGCCTATTAATTTCTTCATTTTTTCTTCCCTCCATTTTGGTTTTCTTATTTAAGTACATTGTAAACGATAAATCGTTTATTGTCAACACTTTTTTAAATCTTTTTTCATTTATTTTTCTTTACATTATAATTCAGATGTATTACAATGTATTTATAGGAGGTGGCGCAATGCTAGTGTATAAGATAAATGTATTGGAATCGCTGAAAGAAGCCGGATATAATAGCACAAGAATACTGAAAGAGGGTATCATCAATCAATCGGCCATGCAAAGCTTTAGGCGTAGCGAAATGGTGGGGATTAAGGTAATAGGGCAATTATGCAAGCTGCTAGATATGCAGCCCGGCAATATTATTAAATATGTAGAAGATGAAGAAGATGAAAAATAAATGAAAAAAAGTTTATTTTTTCTATTGACAATAAACGATTTATAGATTATAATAGTATTAGGTCAAGAGCACGGACCTAATATCCGGGCAAGCGGAGAAAGGTGGACAAATGAGCGAAATGGGAATGACGGACAAGCAATTTAATGGATTTATAAGATTCTTGGTAGACGGTCTCGCGGAGGCACAGGCAGAGATTGACGAGAAGAAGAAAGCAGAGAAAATACAAAAAATCCTCGATAATCTGCAGAAGACTTTAGAGGATTAAGCAAAAAGAATAGCAAAGGAGGGCGGGCTTGCCACCGCTCCCCCACAATATAATTATAGCAGATAATAAATGATTTTACAATGATAAAGCGAGATTGAAAGGAGTCTATTATGGCAAAAACAAAAGTGGTAAAAATAAAAGAAGGCACAGTGGAATACTACGAGGCAATAGCGGAAATAGAAAAAAGCCTTGCGGATAATCAAGAGCTATTTTTTTCGACATACATACCGTCGAAAATGGATATAGACAGCTCGCATCCGGGCAGCGTGGAAAAGATTGAATCATGGATTGATAGCTACAGCGGATATTATAGATATATATTCTATTGGATCAGCGATTGGGATGGCGATGAAGTCTACGATGACCTGTATGTCATTACAAGACGATAGGCGTATTGTGATATTGCAGAGCACACTAAAAGGATAAAAAAGATGAAGAAATGTTATCAAAAGTGTTTGATATAAGGAGGAAAAATGAAAATTAAAATCGATAGATACAGGAAAAATGAAAAGCAATTCACCCCATTTGGCGAGTCGTTAGATGAAGTATTCATCTCAATTTTTGCGAATGATGCGGAGATTGCGCGGTATGACATGGATGAGTGGACTGAAGTTAGTGGCGATATGTGGCATTTGTTGGAAAGCCTCGGGCTCGATATCGAAGAAATTGAAGAAAAAGACATCGACACGTCAGAATTGACGGCGTGGCGGGGTAGAAATGATAGCTATAATCGAAATCCGGGAAACAGCTTTTAAAAAGGGGGCTAAAAACCCGCCCCCCTAGCTCCCGCATCTGCGGGACATGGCATAAGCCAAATCCAAAATTAGCTTTATTTTAAACAAACTAATTAGGATCACCTCCGCATTTGCGGAGCATAAAAATCAATCTTAGTATAGCACAAGGAAGGAGACAATGCAATGACAAATGAGGTGAGAAAGTGAATTGGAATGGCGATTTCGAATACTGCATTCACACTGTAACTATTGGAAATGCGGTAAAAAGGACGCTTTGGACATAAAAAGGAGATTGAAAAATGTGGAAATACACAACAGGCGGGGATTGGTTTGGAAATTTTGAAACGCAAGAAGAGGCAGAAAACTACTGCATTGATGTTTTAGGACTTGAAATTGGTGCTTTTGAAACCGGCCAAAAAGGAGTTGAATTTTGAAAATTATTGATATTTTAGACGCGAAAGCGCAAGGCATCAGTATAAGCCTTGCACAAAAAGAATTGCTCGCAGAAATTTTAGAAGATTTGGAGCTTGAACCAAATTCAGAAGTTTATGCAATTTGGAAAATTACAGAATTTGATGGCTTGAAAATTGCATATATTTATGATTATATTTTTAGAGATTTGCCGGATTGGCATAGCAATGAGCCGGAGCTTGTCGTGGAACACGAAGAAAACTTAAGGATTTTAAAAACTGCTTGGCGGGCTACGATAGTGACAATTTCTGAATTATACGCATCTATCCAGAAGCAAAATGATATCATCTGAAAGCATGATGAGAGACTTTTCAAAAGGGAGCAGTTGTTAGCCGCTCCCTTTTTCATCCAAGTGCTCTGACCTATAATAAATATCACTCTAACCAAGATATGCTCTGACTAAATTATCACCTCCGCATACGCTAACCTCTTTCTAAATCCTTTGAATACACTGCATTTCCATAGGGTCTTTTGCCGATTTGAGACGACTTTTTAACAACTCCCCTTTCTGCAAATACCCCATACATGAATTTTCTTTCAGCCTTTCGCCTTTTTCGATGCTTTGTAGCGTCGCAGCCCATTTTTATATCCTCCTTGTGTTTTAAATATTGAAAATCATTGCGTATTGGCGCCTTGTGGCGATTTTAATCTATTTGCTCTAGAATGCTTAGCATAATACTTCGAAATCGTTCTAAGAGCCTTTAAGCGATTCATTTAAGTTTTAAACTTTTAAAACCTTTGAATTTTAAAACTTAGATTTGAACTTTGAATTTTAATGAATTTTTGAAATTTTTTAAGTTTGAAATTTTCAATGCCATTTTCTACCTCCTCAATCTACGGAATATTTAAAACATTTGCCTATCTTCAAAAAACATTTGACGCCCGGATTTTCAGCTTTGTATTTTCGATATACTCCCATCGCCTTTTTCTCGGCATCAATTTTAGTAGTACTTTCAATCTCAACGGATTTTAAAAATTCATAACTTGTCTCTGCCGGTGCGCCATCAATAATATTAGCTACATATGCAATTTCCACTTTGAATTCCTCCTTTTTTTGCTCGGCTTCCCAGCCTGTGAGGGCTCTGACTATCTCGCGGTAGTTTTCAGCAAACTCAATGGCAGCAGTAGCTATACAGCCAGTCGTCTTTGTAAAAAAACAATCGCTACAGTAGTTGTTTTCACAGTATTCCCTGATCGCTTCAACCAGCTCCTCCCCACTTAAATCCGTAGGGCGATAGACTAAGTCAAATCCATCACTGTCCCACTCACAATCGTCCACTCCAATGATTACATTGCCGTAAACCTCTTTGATTTCAACGATAGTTTTTTTACATTTCACAATATCTCCAGTTAAAAATTTACTCATGTCATTCCTCCAATCCCCTAACCATCTCCAGCACATCTAGTATTGCACTACGATAACCCTTTTCATATTCACTCAGTGAGTCACTATTCGGTCTTCTATCAAGAGCCATAGCACGCCTAAATATTTCGTTTCGCTGGCTGGACCGCTCGTCCTTGGCTATCTCTAGTCTTTCAGCAAATGTTATCATCCGTCACCTCCCCATGCTCACACATGTCATTTTCGCAATCTCCACTGCCAAGCCTTTCAGAGCTTGGATTTCCACATATTCCATCCCACATGCTCCTAATCTAAATAATTTTCACAAGTTCTTTTTTATCGTTCACTTCTACCTCCTAAAACGGAATATCCTTTGCTCGTGTCCATATTCCAGAATCTACATCTCTCGCATTTTCTTGACACGTCTTTCGAGTTCGTTGGTGCAAGCAAAAATTAAATCTATTGCGAAATCACACTTGTATTTCTTGTAAAAATCGTTTTGATCTTTAACGACTTGCTCCCAATATTCGTCTGTGTCTTTTACTTGCCAATGGTTCTTTAAGAATATCCACAAATCTAAAATCAATTGAGCTATTTCATTTTTCGATTTCACCGCTTTCCACATTTCTTTTATTTGTAAATGCGCTTCTTCTAAATTCATAATCACCTCTTTTCATGGTTACACTGGGCACACAGTGGTAACACCTATGGTGTAGCCACTTAATCCCTTGTGGTTGACAGGGCTATTAGGGTCGGTTACACAGTTACACCTGTTTTTCACCTCTATAAGGGAAATAATTTTTTTACACAAATGATATCTATTTTTTTTATTTTTTTCTCTATATAATATCTTAGTTATGAGGTGTAACGGTGTAACTGTGTAACCTTTTTGCAAACTATTTTATTTCGTACTCTGACAATTTTATGCATTTTGCGAAAACTCTAATCAAATGGAAGTTTAAATTGAATATTGTCTGTTTCGTCTATTTCTTCAAAACCATCATTTTTATCTCGTTTCAAGCAAATACATCTGGTTGACTTTCCTGCAATTTTTTTAACCATTGCCGTTTTCCCATTCGCTCCCGAAACTATTAAATTTCTTTTTGATGCCCAAGAAGTAAAAGATTTTCTTGAAAAGCCACCCGATTTACAAATTTCATCTAGTGCTTGGGGAAAAATATATGCAAAATCTTCTTCCAATATGCCCCATTTTTCACACATAGCTGTTGCGTCAAATCGTGAATAATTCATTGCTATTTTATCTTGAATAAATTCATAGCACCGCTCGTTGTCGGAAACCTCAGTTCTATCAATCAAGGCTGTGCTTGCCTCTTCTAAAGTGATTAGACGATCATCTTGAAAGATATGGTCATTGATGATTTTATCGGCTGTAAGCACCACTGACAAAGCGATACTTTGCTTTTGCATTTTTTCATCATTTGCTAATGATTTAAGGAAATTTTTTTGTATTATCTTGATGGAATCAACGCCCATTTCTTTGACGATTTCAACAAATCTTTTCCCAGCAAAACCGTAATTTGCCTTGATAATATCGGCAGTTTTTGGAGCATCCTCATAAACCTTTTCATGACATTCAACCTCTAGGATTCTATTAATCGCCCCGCCCTGTGTGACATATGCTTGCAGTGGTCGCTCTCCATTGGTGATAATGACATTTTTCCATGTATTTTCGCGCCTCACGCCCAATTCTCGATTTGACCGGCTTTTGCCTTTGCCGGAGCACAAATCATATACAAATCCCTCAAAATTTTCTCTAATTTTTGCTGACACCTTACTTGTATCATCAAATATCATAGGGAGGTGGTTCAACATATCTGCCTTTACTTCGAGTACCACTTCGGTACTCTTAAAATCTCCAATATAAACACTTTCGCTTGGGTTCGCCCAGACAGACGCGGCCAGCATCTCCGTAACAGTCTTGCCTCCCTCAGTTTCGCCCCACAAATCTACAATAAAGGGTAATGCTCCAAGCATTGACACAAGAATACTACTAAATGATGCAGCGAGCAGAAATTTAATTTCCAGCCTGTTAGACGATCGCAATTCTTTCACATGCTCCAGCCAAATATCATAGATCCCGTGCTCCTGTATGCTGTCATAAAGGCTTTTAAAGCGTAAATCTCCATCAAATAGTATGGCATTGTCATATGGTAGAAAACAGCCGTTGCGCCAGCCCAATTTAGAAGATGATATTTGTACCGTTATATAGTCCTCATTGGCATTTTCTACATCAGCCAAATACTTGACAAGCAATCGTGCCGTTTCACTTGTTACAGACACCCCTTGGCTTGATAGCCCAACGATTTTGGCATTTGATGTTATCGTTGTTTTTGGAGTGACGATTTCAAACCATTGCCCATTTCGCTTATATGCAAGTTTGATCTGCTCCTCGCCAGTTTCAAGATTTTTCATGCGTTCAAGTGGCAGTATAGGGTGATAGCAAGCAATTTGCTCCATTTCATTAAGTTTATTAGTTTTAAAAAAGATGCCCCCATCAGTCGCAATCCATCCACCACATTGCATATTGTCGTATTTACCAGTAAAATTCGTCCAGTTTTCCATTAAGGAGGGCAATGCTTTTCTTGCATTGATTTCTTTTTCTACGCCAGCATAAGCCCTCTTTAGTCTATTAAAAAAGGTTTTAACTCCAAGGTTGTCCGCTCGTACTTCTAAGGCTTGTATAAGGCGTTCACGCTCTACCTTGTCGGTAATTTCATATACTTCTATAAAAATTTCTTCGTCAAGAATGGTGTCCTTATCTAATTGTTCTAGCGGTCGCAACTCACCACCTCTTCTCTGCTTAAAATTTCATGTCTGTACAATTCGAGTTGTAGCGCATTGTAGGAATCACACCATACATCACTTAATGGCTCGCACACATTCATCCAGTGGCGGTATATACTAATGAGCATATTGTTGTGTCTGCGCTTTTGCCTTAATCTAGCTTCTTCTATTTGTCGGCGTTCTTTCTTTTTATTTGCTCTATAAAGAAGTAGCTGTGATTTATATGTTGGCTTATCATATGTACCGCCAAGCGAATAAAAAGCATCCTTAAAATCAATTCCATCTATCAATTGGACGAATGTAAATATATCTCCATTGCTGCCACAGCCAAAACAATGATAATCACGTGTATAAACTTTCATGGACGATGTTTTTTCGTTGTGAAAAGGGCAATTGGCAAACCCGGCTCGATTGACCTTTATGCCATATCGTCCAAGTATATGCGTCATCGAATATGCATCTTTAATCATCTCTACTGTCATTGTCATTACCGCCTAAAATTCGAATTATTTCTTTGCCAGTATCTTTTTTTGTACAAAACTCAAATCTAACATTGTACCTATCTCGAATGGTGCAGAGTGATTTATACAATTGCTTGCCATCTGTGGCCTTTGCGTTCCTAACCGTCTTAATCCTTTTGCCATCAATTGTTTTCCATATCACATCATGCTTTCGTGGATTCTTCCAGAAATAAACATCTTCAAGACTTGCAATATCAATGCCATGTTCTATCAGAATGACTAGTTGAATGTTTGCCTGTATGGCTCTTATCAGCTCATTCTTAAATCGCTCGTGTTGTTGGCAGACATTTTGGCACAGCTCACCGAGATTTTGCTTTCTATCAATTATTAGCCGGGGACTATCAAGATTCATATAGTCTCCAACCAGTAATTTACTTGTAAAATAATTGATGCCTTGCTTGTCAAACTCTTTGATTATTTTCTGAATCGCCCTAGCCTTTTCTCGGCTATCAATTTGTATGTCCATTGGCACACCTAGTCAAATGGAAGTTCATCATCTATGCCGTCTGGAATATCCATGAATCCATCATCACCGGCAGAGACCGGCGGCTGTGCTGATTTTTTGTTTTCCGGAAGAAGTTTCTCGTTTGGCACATCTGCGTCAAGCACACCCTCAACACTTCTAAACCAGCGCAACCTACGATATTTCTTTACTTCTCCGCTATAATCATCTTCAATAAGCCCAAACACTCCACCAATCGGCTTATTCTTTAGGGATTGCGCAAAGCCATCACCCCAAGAAATCTCAAAGCCGGGTGTTGATTTTTTGACAGATGTGGTAAATGTTTTAAATCCTCTACTGCAATTACCATCAGTATCTTCTGTCAGGATGTAAGCCGTACCTTGAATCGGCCATTTTTTATCTGGGCGAATATCGTTTTTAAACTGACTGGTAAAATATTCCGGTTGTCTGTCATTTTTTGCAGTGCAAAACGATACGACAATCATGGGTCTACCATTTTTTGATGTTGTTTCTTCGACATTCTTTATTACTAAAATATGTCCACCAAGTTCAATCGGTGTATATTCTCCCTGCTCTTGTGTTTGTTCGTAATTATTTGGTTTCTTCATATCCTAATAGTCCTCCAATGCTTTAATCACTTCTACAATATCGTTATCAATCTCCTTGCTTTCAAACGCCCCTAGCGGTGTCTTGGCAGTGCTGAAATTTGCCTGTGTTTCATATATATATTTGCCGCCTGTGCATTTTGCTAAAAGCACAACAGGGAATTTGCTTTCAAGCGTAATCTTGTCTAGTTTTCGCCCAGAAGTCTTGATTCGAGTAAAAAAATAACCATTATCATCATGCTCTGTTTGGGTGTGGGCTACAAAAATAACCGTTAAATCGTCTCTAACCGTAAGGGCATAGTCTACCAAATCATAAATAGATTGAGCCAAATCTTGCCATTTGTCGTAGCCTTTTTCTTTGCTTCTTCGCATTTCATCAGCTACCATTAATCCATTGATAGTATCAATTACTACTGTCTTGATGTTTTTTAATTTTTCATCATCATTGATATGTCTCAATGCCTGTAGTGCAACTTGTGGTTTGTCTGTCTTAGTGTAATTTTTGGTTTTATCATTGTAATTCTGTTTCCAACCTTTCCAGCTAAGACCCTTTTTATCACAATCAATATAAAAAGTTGTTTTCGGGTCAAGGTTTCTCATGGAAGTAGTCTTCCCGGCACCGGAATCACCCATCACGCCAATAATTTTTCCCATTAATTTTCCTCCTTGTCATATACAATTCTATCTATGGATTCAACAATAATTTTTGATGCTATCTGTGCCATTGATAATGATGATTCGTTATAGATATCTACCAATGTGTTGTAAGCATCTTCCGATACCCTGATTACTTGGGTGCCACGCTCCGGCTTTTTTCGTCTTGCTGGAATATATATCTTCCCATCCCCCATCATCTTATCCTCAAACTTTCTGTTTGCTTAATAGTCGCATAATCAATATCGTGCTCTTTCGCATAGATTAACAACTTTTTGCGGTCTAATTTCCTTTCTTGCTCAATCCAAAATTCATCTGGAACTTTTTCTTCGTCTACGAAATCCAAAGACGAAGGATTTTTTTTGAATATTAAATGAAAATAAGTCAGTTTTAAATTTTTTCTTGCCAGTTTCAATCATGGCATTTGTTAAGTTAAATTTGAGAGCATCAATATTATTATTAATACGTCTCTTAATAGAAGTAAGCCGTGCGATTTCTTCATCTATGACAGAAATATTTCCGCCAAGTGATTTAATAACCTTTGCATATCCCTCAGCTTTATCTTCAATATCCATCTCCACCAGCTTCATAGTGTCATTGATGGTTTTTTGATCAATATTTTCATCGGTTGCCATGTCTAATAATTCTTTGTATTGTTCGGTCAATTCGTATAGCTTCATTTGGTTTTACCTTTCTTCAATTTTTCAATCTTTTTATATAACCCCCATAAGTGCTCTTCTAGGGAATCTTCACTTGTCGGAGATAATCTTATAGCGAAAACATGTAGCATTAAAGCTCTCAATATCATGTCATACTCATTTGTATTAAATACTTTCATAGCTCACCTTAAAAAATCCTTTCAAACTCACTTTTCATGCAATTTTCGCAATACACATATCCGTCAATCACATATCCAGTATCATCTTCGTAGAATTGCAATTCACAAATCACACATTCATCCACTCCTCTTGGCACAGCCGGCTCTTTG